>Ga0105162_1000038_pt1 | contig 85354 bp, 84 predicted proteins | sample JNZ201metaG_FD_81532 | JGI IMG/M metagenome (GOLD analysis project Ga0105162, IMG submission 81532) | Hot spring microbial communities from Jinze hot spring, China to study Microbial Dark Matter (Phase II) - JNZ 20120812A | ecosystem: Environmental > Aquatic > Thermal springs > Hot (42-90C) >...
CTAATCCGGAGTCGATACCGGTTTACGAGTGGAGAGAAGAGAACTTGGACTCAATAGACTCCACTATAGAGATGTTAAGACCGGAGAAGCTACTAGATATACTCAAGTACTTTCTGTACTTTAGAATGGAGGAGGGAAGAGAAACTAAGGTTATAGCTCGATACATGCAGTATAGAGCTGCGAATAAGATTGTCAATAGAGTTCTCGGTAGACTTGAAGGAAGAGACACTAGGGATAGGGGGCTAATATGGCACTGGCAGGGTAGTGGTAAAACTCTTACAATGATCTTCGCGGCGATGAAGCTTTACTGGAAGCTGGAAAACCCCTTGATATTCTTCGTAGTAGATAGAGTAGAGCTACAGAATCAGCTATACTTCGAGAACTTAACAAAGCTAGACCTTGGACCAGAGGTAAAGCCTAAGCTCGTGGAGAGCATTGAAAGGTTGAGGCAAGTTTTAAGCTACGGTGATTATAGGGGTGAGCCTGGGCTGTTTGTTGTAACAGTGCAGAAGTTCCAGCCGAGTGAGTTCGAAGAACTCGAGAGGCTCCTAAAAGCCGTTGCAACCGGTCGACCCGGAACAGTAATGAATAGGGAAGACGTCGTGGTTTTCGTAGATGAGGCTCATAGAACACAGTATGGTGTTCTCGCGGAGCAGATGATGAGATTACTGAGGAGAGCCAGCTACTTCGCTTTCACCGGGACACCTGTTCCGAGGAAGAACCCTCTCAAGAACACTTTTGCTAAGTTCAGTCCACTGGACGAACTGTACCTTGATAAGTACTTCATCTTAGACTCAATCTCAGATGGATACACTGTTAAAATTGCTTATCAACCAGGTCCCTTCGACTACAAGTTGAACCGTGAACTACTTGAAGAATTCTTCGAGTCAGAACTTGATGAACTCCCGGAGGAAGTGCGGGTTGCAGTTGAGAGAAAAGTGAGCAAGGAGCTGGACATTAAAAAATTCAAAGTATTCTTAGAGGATAAGAGAAGAATAGACCATGTAGCCGAGTACATAGCAAAACACTTCAAAGAAAATATTGATGGTAAGTTTAAGGCAATGGTCGTAGCAGCTAGTAGAAAAGCTTGCGTTCTCTACAAAGAGGCGTTGGATAGGTATCTTCCACCCGAGTATAGTGAAGTTGTAATGTCCTTTCAAGCTCAAGAAAGGGATGAGGAAATATTGAAGTATAGGAGTAAACTACTAGAGAGATACCGTGTCCGCGACCCGGAAGAAGCTGTTAAGAAAATCATCGAGTCCTTCAAGACAGAGAATAATCCGAGAATACTAATTGTAACCGACATGCTTATAACGGGTTTTGATGAACCAAAACTTCAAACAATGTATCTAGATAAGCCTCTAAAGGGGCATAGACTTCTCCAGGCAATAGCAAGAGTTAATAGACCATGCCGAGGCGTCAAGGAGTATGGACTAGTAATAGACTTCGTGGGTGTATTCGACGAGCTTGCAAAAGCATTTGCGATGTACGAGGAAGAAGACCTCAAAGGCGCGGTATTCAACGTAGAAAGCGTAATCGCTGATTTCAAGCGAACTACTCAAGAACTACTTAAACTCACCGGGTTTAGACCCGAAGTCGGGGTTGCAGGAGACGAAGTAGAGTTACTTAGATACGTTAAGAAAAAAGCCGAGATCCTAGCACGTGATAAAGACCTAGAAAGAATGTTCACCGAGAAATATAGGCATTTACGTAGGCTTTACGAGCTTATCTACACGAAGCTTGAAAAAGAGGATATCTCGAATTATAAATGGCTCTCAGACATCTACATGTACTACGTGAAGAACTTCGTTGGTGAGGACCGAGAGGAGGAATTAGTTAAAACCTACTACGCTAGAACCCTTCAAGCCATTAGTCAGTCTCTGAAGATCATAGAGAGGGAGTTTGAACTTACGCCCTTGAAGATAGACGCGGAGTTCTTTGAAAAGTTTGTTTATGACAAGTCCTTAAGCGATGATGAGAAAGTTGCTTCATTGATTATGGGTTTATCGAGGTTTAAGCTATACGCGAAAAACGACCCGATATACATCCACGTGGTTGATAAAATCGAGAAGCTTTTATCGGAGTGGAGGAGTAAGCTGAAGACTAGTTTAGAACTATACAAAGATGCCTTGCAACTATGGAGAGAAATATACCTTCTTAAAGACGAGTTTAATAAGCTACAGCTATCACCTCTTGAGTTCTTAATATACAGAACGCTAGTAGATGCGGGATTTAACAAAGCTATCTCAGTAAACATAGCTACAGAATTAACAGAGAAGATAAAGAACAAGGTAAGTGTGCCGGGTTGGGCGCAAAATCCTAAGCTATATAAGGACGTTGAAAAAGACATAGCACTCGCAGTCCTGAAGGCTAAGAGGTCCACGAATATAAGGATAGAGCAGAGTAAAATGATCTCTCTTATAAAAGAACTAATTGAGAAGGTGAAAAGCATTGAGTCAAGGTAAGAAAGTACGAGATATACTTATAAAACATTTTAAAAACTCAGCTGTAAAGATCATTGTAAGCCCCAATGGAGTTGAAGTGCATTTACCCGAGGGTTACGACGAGTCGAAAGTTAAAGAAGTTATTAACAAGTACGAGCCATGGATAGAGAGAAAACTACGAGAGCTCTCAGAGCTAGTGGAGCTCTCCAAGCAACTAGAAGTGGTTAATAGGAGTGTAGAAGAGTTAAGACAACTAGCCAAGAGCTTCGCGGACCAAGCTGCAAGAGAGGTACTGAGTATTTCTAATCCCTGTAAAATCGTAGTGAGAGATATGAGTAGGAAATGGGCAAGCCTTAGTGAAAGAGGGGTGTTAACTATTAATAAGCTAGCATGTTACTTACCGGACTCACTAGTAAAGTACGTAATCTACCATGAAATATGTCACTTCTTGGAGAAGAAGCACAACAAGAGGTACTGGTCATGTGTTGAGAAAACAATTCCTAACTACAAGGAATTGGAGAGCAAGCTGCGAGCTTACGAGGTTAAGCTGAAAACGAAAGAAGCTTTAACAAACCTTAGGGTTCTAAAATCGTAGTACTGAGGAGAGCAAGCTCCATCAGTTGTGCGAGCCGGTGTCTTAGAGCCTAATCATACGTCCCATGAGTATAAGGTAAACTTAATAAGTGTCATACTTGTCATCTCGGGATATTACAAAGCTGTCTTGTTAAAAGCATATTGTCTATATCTCTCGAAGTAAGACTTGTACTTTCTAATCATTTCACCAGTTAGCACCTTCCTTCTTCTCTTTCTTTCTCGTAGAAACTTATCGAAACCGTCTATCCAGGTAAGCCTTATTTCTACCAGGCATAAACCCAGCATTTTCCTGAAGTCTTCGTGAGAGTTCTCGGTAACGAACTTGAGCAAGGCATTCTCCAAGTACTTGTACTCGCATCTAGAGACGAGTACTTGGAGAGCAAGAGAGCAGTCAACTGCGCCTCTTCTCCGACTAGTTCTAAGTGCTTTTAATCTATCATAGGTCGTGATCAGCTCCGCGAACTCGTACCCTTCGAGGTAGTCGAGCGCTTTCTTCAAGGCATCGCCTGGTACAGCTCGCTGGACAGATACCTCGATAAACTAAACTTCACAATGCCCGGAGCCTTACAGTTTTAACGTAGCCTGGCCCCTCTTCACCCTGCTCTCGGAGGCAGGTAAATTGACCCCTTTCCGCCAGGAACCGGTTACGCTGGAGAAATCACTGGTAAATACACACAATAGTCCCCAATCTCCAATGTATGTTAGGAGCCATGAAAGAGGCGTAAGTATTCAATGCCGCCGCCGGGATTTGAACCCGGGTCACGGGCTCGAAAGGCCCGCATACTTGACCGGGCTATACTACGGCGGCGTCTAAGTACTTTAGAGATTGGAACCCCTTAAATAAGTCTTCTCTGGGGACCAGTTATCGTGGTGTAGGCGCGTCGGTGGTGATCGTGATTTAGGGCTTCTACTAGGTAGTGGAGCGTGCTCGCGGGCTGGTGGCAGGGCTCATAGTGCGTGTACCACCTGGTAGAGCATACCGGTTTAGCTGTGAAGCGGCCGCAGGCCTCCACCTTCTTCGTGATAACGCGCTTATATATTTAGTGCACACTATAATCGTCGTGGTGAAGTGCGTTGAAACTACCTAGGGAATTCCTCTTCGGATTTAGTGAAGCAGGCTTCCAGTTTGAAATGGGGTTTCCGGGACAGGAAGACCCTTATACCGATTGGTGGTTATGGGTACACGACCCGGATAACATAGCGTCTGGTATTGTTAGCGGGCACTTACCTGAAAATGGTCCAGGCTACCTGGCACTCTATAAGCAAGACCACGACCTTGCCGAGAAGCTGGGCGCTGATGCGCTAAGACTCGGTTTGGAGTGGAGTAGGCTCTTCCCGCAATCCACAAGGCACATACCAGCTAGCGTTGAAAGGGACGAGCACGGGGTCGTAGTGCACGTAGAGGTGTCAGGCAGTTCTTTAAGGCAGTTGCTAGAAGCCGTTAATAAGAAGGCCGTGGATGACTATAAGAAGGTCTTCAGCGACTGGAAATCACGCGGCAAAAAGCTCATAGTTAACTTAAACCACTTTACATTACCCGCATGGATACACAACCCAATTGAAGTCAGAAAACGGGGAGCGGACCGCGCTCCAGCTGGCTGGTTAGAAGACGACATAGTAGTGGAGTTCGCCAAGTACGCGTACGTGGCAGCGTATATTTTCAACGAGTATGCTGACATGTGGAGCACCATGAACGAGCCCAGCGTCGTGCCGGTATCGGGTTATTTGTTCACGAAGTCGGGCTTCCCGCCCGGAATACCGAGCACGGAGTACATGGTAAAAGCGCTCAGGAACGAGATAGTAGCTCACGCGGTAGTATACGATATCCTAAAAGAAACTACCGGTAAGCCCGTAGGCGTAATCTACAACTTCATGTGGGTAGAGCCCTTAAATGAAGAAAACGAAGAGGACAGAAAAGCAGCTAGCAACGCTGCGTACTCCTACAATTACATGTTCCTGGACTCCGTATTAACCGGCACATCCCTGATTTTCCCATTTAGCGGGTTCAAGAACAAAGCGGACTGGATCGGAGTGAACTATTACACTAGAATGGTTGTGACTGCCGATAGGAGTAGCCCAACCGGGTGGAAACCCGTAACGGGTTACGGGCCCCTCTGTGCACCTGGCGGCGTGAGCAGGGCAGGAAGGCCGTGTAGCGACTTCGGCTGGGAGGTATACCAAGAGGGCCTCGAGAAGGTGCTAGTAGACGTTTACAAGCGGTATAGGCTACCACTAGTAGTAACTGAAAACGGCATTGCCGACACCGCTGACCGGTATAGGCCAATGTACCTGCTAACCCACTTGCTCAGCCTAGTTAAAGCAGTGCAGCAGGGAGTAGACGTTGAAGGTTACCTGCACTGGGCCCTCATAGATAACTACGAGTGGGCTATGGGCTACGACATGAAGTTCGGGCTTGTCAAGGTAGACTTTGAAACTAAGAAGAGGTACCTGAGACCCAGCGCGCTACTCTACAGGGAAGTAGCTAAAACCAAGGAAATCCCTGAAGAACTGCTCTACGCGCAGTAACAGCCTCCCCGGGGGTAATTACTGTTTCTATGGGTGTGCTCATTGCGTAGAGGGCTCGTGGTCTGTTTACTCGTGCTTTCACTAATGTGGCTATATGCTGACCAGAACCTAGTTGCACCCATGCTCTCCACCCTGAGAAATGAGGGGATGATCGTCGGCAGCGAGGAGGACTGGTATTACTACGCTGGCCTGGTGGGTACAATACCCGTCCTAACAGGCATAGCTACCACGTTTATATGGGGGTATCTAGCCGACAAGCTGAGTAGAAGGTCTCTCTTCGCGCTCACCGTTCTCGTGGGCGAGATACCCTGCTTCCTCACGGGGTTCACTAAAAACTACTACGAATTACTGTTCCTCAGGGCGCTTACGGGTATCGGTATAAATGGTGCTGCCCCCGTAGCTAGGGCACTAGTAGCTGATCTGTACCGTCCCGAGGAACGGGGTAGAGGTTATGCAATATACAATTTCAGCAGTGGCTTCGGCGTTTTGCTAGGAATGCTGATGGCGGGCGTGGTGCTATCAGCCAATCTCTCTTGGAGAGTACCGTTCCTGGTTGCCGCAACGCCGAACTTCATACTCACCCCGCTCTTTCTCCTCCTCGTGAAGGAGGTGAAGCTAGGCTATGCTGAGCCGGAGGTAAGGAAGCTGTACGAGATGGGCGTGGAGTACAGGTTTAGAATAAACCTAAAGGAATTCACGGGAGCGCTCCTATCGACTCCAACCCTTATATTCATATACTTGCAAGGAGTGCCCGGAACCTTTCCATGGGGGGCCATACCCTACTGGGCTCCTACATTTTTCCATGAAGTCTGGGGCCTGTCGGAGGGGACGGCTACGTTGATCGTGTTCACCGCGGGCATGGGCATGATGATCGGCTACTTTATCGGGGGGTTACTGACTGATAGGCTGCAAAGGAGGGTCTTGAACGCGAGGCTCATGGTCCCCTTCACGGGCATACTACTCGGAACGCTGACCATGATAGCGCTACTCAAGTACCCGTACCCTCACGGAGATGAATCCTTCGCGGCCCTGCTACCGGTATTGCTACTTGGATTGTTCGGGATGATCTTCGTAACATTCGCCGCTCCCAACGTGCCGGCCGTTCTGAGCGAGGTCTCATTGCCAGAACATAGAGGAACAGTATTCGGCATATTCAATATAACGGATAACATAGGCTCAGCTTTCGGGCCAACCATTGCGAGTGGTTTCATGGTTTACTTCCTCGGTATGGGGGTGGGCGAGCCCGTGAACATGCTTTATGGGTTGATAGCGGTGAGCTTGTTCTGGGTACCCTGTGCACTTTTATGGTTACCGGCATTCAGAACGTATGAGAGGGACAAAGCAAGGCTTAGAAAAATCCTCGCGGAGAGGAGTCGGGGACAATTGCCTGCTATGCCCTAACTAGCAGTTTCCTTGACGTTTTCTACCGAGATTTACCGCAGTTGCAGGTAGTGGTCACCACGAACGCGGTTTTCCTGGAAGTAACCTGGAAGTAAAGTTATATATTCAGTATTGCGGGATTATGTAAATTGGGGTACGCGATGCCGACGCTCCGATCAGGCCTCGTCCTGGCTGCAGGTTACGCTGACAAGTTGAGGAAAACGGTGTTCGCTCAGCTGAAAGATTACGTTAAAAGGGACAAGGAGTTTGCCAATAAAATAGCGTACTACATAGCTACACTGAATCGTGCACTTTTCACACTTCTCGTTGAGGAACTCAAGGTGGATAAGCTCGACGTTGTCAGAATAACTATTGAATACGACGTGGATGAGGTTAGCAAGGCCCTTACGTGGAAGTGGGATACACTGAGAGTAGAGATCTATAAGAGAATACCGCCGGAGACCTTCGAAGAGACCTTAAAAAATTTTATATTAAGAGCACCAGAACTAGCGGTTGGAGTAGTTAAGTTTGCTATTGGTAAACTAGGAGAAACACTAGACGGAGACCTAGTGTACGTTATCAAAGTAGGGGAGAGAGAAGTAGGTGCCGCTATCGCGCTACAAGTCGATGAGAACATCATTGTACTGAAGAAGGCCGCTGTGGTGGAACCAATACCGGCAATATTTGACAAAGCTAAACTAGAACTAGCCGGTAGAAGCGTTGAAGACGCTTTAACAGAGCAACTAAGTAAGGTAGTGCAGGTAGCAAGGCACGTATCCCGCGAAGACGCGCTTGAAATAACAAACTTTATTAGGAGTAGGGTAGAGGCAAAACCAATGGAAACTCCTCCAGAGCTAGAGGTAGAGGGTGAAGAGTAGCCTAGTAAATGTCAACCCCTTTCAGTATATTTTTAAACCACCCCTCCCTCCTCGCAAGTTATTCCTGGATACCCATATTTAACGGGTGCGTGTTTAAGCTAGTTCTTAAAATGGCCTTTAGATGAAGGGGCACCCACTTCCCTGCTAAGGGGTAGGGGGGAAAATTTATAAGTTGCCAAGGGGGAATTTTTATTAGGTGAGTAAAATGGAGGTGCTTACCCAGAAGAAAGTTGTGGGTAGGCATGTTTACGGAGAGCTGTACGGCTGCGACCCGGAGTTACTAATGGACGAGGAATACCTCGTAAGAGTCGTTAGAGATGCTGTAAAGGTCGGCGGGTTTACATTACTCGATGTCAAGGCCTGGAAAATACACCCGGGGGTTAGCGTAGTAGCCGTGATCCTTGAAAGCCATGTTAGTGTACATACGTGGCCCGAATACAGGTTCGCGACGGTGGACGTATACACGTGCGGTACGAAAGGAGATCCTTACAGTACTTTCGGGCATATCGTTAAAATGCTTAAGGCATCCCGCTACAATATGAAGTATGCGAGTAGGGACTACGAGGAAAGGGGATGAGAAAACACGATGTCGTAGTTGTTGGAGGAGGTCCTGCAGGCCTATACACTGCCTTCTGCACGCGTAAACGCGAAGTAACCATCATAGAAGAGCACGAAAAAGTAGGCTCTCCTAAACACTGTGCAGGCATTGTAGGAGGCCTCGTGGCCGGGGAACTAGCTAAGATCTCTCCTAACCTCGTTGACCACTCATACAAGAACATAGTGTTCATTACGCCGAGTAGGAAGTATGTCTTATCCTCGAAGGTCCCGATGGCTTTCCATGTGAATAGGCAACTACTAGAGGAGGTCCTTGCGAGTAAAGTCGAGTCGCTCGGGCATAGAGTTCTCTTGAAAACCAGGGCCCTACCCTACGAGGCCCGCAGGGTTAAGGCCGGAGGTCAAGTTATCGAGTTCGAAACGCTGATAATCGCTGACGGCGCTGGAAGCCTCTTTAGGAGAACGCTAATTGGGAAGACTCCTAACTACGTTCACGGACTGCAAGTTGTAGCGAGAACCTCAAACACGGTTCCCGACGATACATTGATAGTAATTTTCTCCGAGCTCACTCCCACGTTCTTCTCCTGGATCATACCTTTAGACAAGGACACGGTGAAGATCGGCTTGGCCTCGAAGGCCCCTAAGGGAATGCACGTTTTCTCGCTGGCCGAGAAGAGGCTTGGTATTAAAGTTACAAGTATCGGCGAGAAGTTTGGCGGTTTAATACCCATTCACTCGCCGCTCGAAAACCCAGTAGTGTGTAGTAGTATGGTTTTCCACGGGGACTCAGTACCCCTTACAAAGCCCTATACCGGTGGGGGGCTGTACTATATATTCAAGCTGTCCCCTATACTAGCCAAGTGCGTCGACGACTACCGCTTACAAGACTACAGTGGGTATTATGCAAGGGTTTTCCGCGTGAAGAACGCTCTAGAACGGCTCATTACCGAGTTCTCGAGGAAAACGAGGTATTTTGTGCCGGTGCCCTTTATAAGCGCGCTCTTTAAGCTAGGCGTAGTAGTGCCTAGCGACTTTGACGAGCATTTAAGAGTAGCCCTTAAGGCTCTGGCGCTGGTTCCCGCAATGCTTGCTCTTCTTTATTAGCTTTTATGACGCACTCTTCCACGTTGTCTACGAGGTCTTCAATGGCTCTTGTGACCTCTCGTGAAACGGCCGTTCCAAGTTCAAGCGTTCCGGGATATATGCCAACCAAGTAAACTCTTTTAACGGCGTTCATGGACTTCAGCAGGTTTATCACCACGCTAATCGGGATTGTGTGCGTTGAGATCATCAAAGACCCCGCTAAAATGCTGTCTTCCGGTGCTACGATGATGTTTCCTGGATTACCGCCTTCGAACAACGCGGCATCAACTACTATCAGCGTGCTCGGCTTTTTCTCCAAGATCTCGTTGAAGCAGTTTTCAATGCCATACTCGCACTCTAGGCAGTCAAATCCCCGCTTGGAGAGCTCTTTACAAAACAGTAAACCAGCTTGGTCATCGCTCCGTAGAGGGGAGCCAACACCTACCACTAGGAAGTTGTTTTTAAAAAGTGAGCAGAGATCCTGCACTACGCGCTACCGCGGAGCGTTACTCGCCCTTCTTAGCACGTCCTCCCACATTGCGTTAACGTACTCTTGTAGTTGCTTCACTAGCTCCTTGTTTTCTGGCCTGAGTAGGTGTCTGAACCTGCCCTGTAGCTCTAGGAATTTTTCAATCGGCTGCTTGAGGTTCGGGTTTCTAGCTATTACGAGGCTTCTATCTGTTAGTAAATAGCCGGTTTCAGGGCTCCACTCCCAAAGCGGGAAGTAACACGTGTCAACGGCTCTCCTTAATACCTCTAACGACACTGATTCTTCGTGCCTCCATCCCCGGTCACAGCTACTCAGCGCGTGTATGAATGCTGGTCCATTCACTTCGATGCCCTTTCTCACCTTCTTCATGAGGTCCATCCAATGTGCAGGAGTGGCTGTTGCCACGTAAGATGCCCTGTGCGCCACCATGATCTCCGCTATCGGCTTCTTGTGCTCCATTTTACCCGGTAGAACGTTACCGATCGGTGTAGTAGTTGTCCATGCAAACCTCGGAGTCCCACCGGATCTCTGTATTCCGGTATTCATGTACGCCTCGTTATCGTACAGTATATACAGTATATCGTGCCCCCTCTCGACCATGCCGCTGAGCGCTTGGAACCCTATATCGTATGTTCCACCATCTCCTGCAAATATCACCACGTCCACATGATCGTACTTGAGCCTTCCGCTTTTCTTCATCGCTTTAATGGCGGCCTCGATACCGCTCGCTGTTGCAGCAGCGTTTTCGAATGCATTGTGGATCCAGGGGACGGCCCAGCTCGTATACGGGTATATGGTTGTTGAAACTTCCAGGCACCCCGTTGGCGATACGACTATCGTAGGCCCTCTGAAGGCGAAGCTAGCCAGTTTAACCACTAGTGGTGCTGTACACCCGGCACACAGCCTGTGCCCTGGGAGTATTGCAGGCCGTTTCTGCTCTGCCAGCTGCCTGAGGTTAAATATTAGCGGGATCTCCTTCCTTTCGCCTGGTTCGAAGATCCAGATCTTGTAAGGCGGTTCCCCCCGCTTAACGGGTACTTCTGGAAGGGTCTTGACTACCATCACTCCCTCACCCCCAGAAACCTTAACCTTTCATCTACCGGGATGTAGCCGCGTTCAAGGTCCTTTACTAGCTGGTTAATCATTTGTATAACCATACTTGGTGACAGGTCTCTTCCGCCGAGTCCGTAGACGTAGTTTACCAGTAGCGGCCTGGAGTTACCATGGTATAGGGCAGAGGCAACATCTAGGTATAGTGCTCCCAGACTCCCCGGCCCAATGCCCCTATCCATCACCGCCACTACTTTGGCGTTTCCGAGTAACTCGTTCAGGTCCTTATACGGAAATGGCCTATAAGACCTTATTTTCAGGAGGCCTACCTTGACCCCCTTTTCACGGTACTTCTTAACAACCGTTCTAATGGTGCCGACACTGCTACCCATCGCTACTATTACGATGTCTGCATCGTCGACTTTGAACGGCTCTACGAGCCCATTTCCATACCTCCTACCGGTCAGCTTGTACCACTCCTCGTTAACTTCCTTAATTACTTCTTCAGCCTTCTCCATGGCCTTTACTTGGGGCATCTTGATCTCGAAGTAGTAGTCGTAGAGGGCCAAATTCCCGATCGAGAGCGGTCTAGCCGGGTTTAAGACGTAGTCGACCTCTTCGTCGTAATAATCGATCCTCACCTTTACAAGTTTCCTCGGGCCTCCGAGGTACTCGTAAACTGCCTCATCCGGTAGCATGTAAATGTTTTCCATTGTGTGACTCAGGAAGAAGCCGTCTAAGTGTACTGATACAGGTAGTTGTACCTCGGGATGCTCCGATATCTTGAAGGCCTGTATCGTCGTGTCGTAGGCTTCTTGGACGTTTTCCACGAAGAGCATTATCCATCCAGAATCGCGCATTAAGTACGCATCGCTGTGGTCGTTATGTATGTTTATTGGTGCCGATAATGCCCTATTGACAACCGCTAATACTGTCGGTAGTCTTAGACCAGACGCTATATAAAGTATCTCGACCATTAATGCAAGGCCTTGCGACGACGTCGCCGTGAACGACCTTGCCCCGGCTGCCGCAGCGCCAACACAGGCACTCATAGCGGAGTGCTCTGACTCTACCGCGATAAACTCGGTGTGAACTTCACCATTAGCCACGAACTCCGAAAACTTCTCGACTATAATCGTCTGTGGTGTTATCGGGTAGGCGGCTACAACGTCCACGTAGCTCTGCTTGACCGCGTAGGCTACCGCCTCGTCTCCGTTAACGTTGACCATGATCTGCTTTTCGCGGGGATATACGGGTACGAGCTCAGCCTTGCTCAAGCCTACTCACCCCATTCGGGAACCATTGAAATGGCCTTTACGGGGCACTCGTGCGCGCATAGACTACAGCCCTTGCAGTAATCGTAGTTGATGCTCATTTTCTCGCCATCCCATATAATAGCCATGTCTGGGCAGAACAGCCAGCATATCATGCACTTAGTGCACTTCTTCTCATCTATTACTGGTCTGAGCGCCCTCCAGTCACCTGTTTTAACGTCCGTTGACAGTCTAAACGCCACTCCACCTATTGGTATTTCACGCCAAGTCCTCGGAGAGCTCATAACTACATCACCACAGCCTCCTCTAAGGCCTTCTTAACCAGTACAATGTTCCTCTCTGCTACCGGTCCACTAAACCTCTCCCTTATAGCCTTTTCAACGCTCTCGAGCTTGATTATACCGAGCTTTATTAGGCCGGAAAGCATGGCAGTGTTGGTCACCTTCGCCTTTAGAACCTCTAGGGCTAGTTTGGAGGCAGGTATTAGCACTAGCTTGTAATCTCCGCGCTTAATGCCTAGGCTATCTAGCACTCTTTGAACATCTCCTGTGTAGTTCGAAACTACTATGCCGTTGCCTTTCAAGCCGCTAAGTAGACCAGGTGAGAGTAGCGTGTAATCCAGTACAACCACTATGTCGGGCTCGTAGATCATGCTGTGTATTTCAATAGGCTCGTCGCTGATCCTCGTGAACGACATTATGGGGGCGCCAGATCTCTCCGGCCCGAACGCGGGAAAGCTCTGAACAAACTTACCTTCGTAAGATGCAGCCATGGCAGTTAAGTTGCTGGCAGTCCAACCGCCTTGACCCCCCCTGCTATGCCACCTAATTTCGATCATCAAGAGTCTCACACCCCTAGGGATTAATAACGAGTAAGGCTTATAAGCAGTAATCCTGGGAGTGCTGTTAGTCATGCTTTTATAATCCCTGCTTCTACTTATTAAAACTCGGCAGTTCCCAGTACGATGAGCCGAGGTTGAGGTGATTGATTATTGCCGTATTCGGATGCCGAAATCCTGGCACCCAGTTCGGGACTCCTCATTCAAAGGTCTAACAACAAGTTTAGGGTTAACGTTATTGTCGACAGGTGCAAGGAGTGCGGTATTTGTATAGCGCTGTGCCCCACCAGAGTGCTCGTGAAATCCAACACGCTGTTCAACAGGTACGGTTTTCGCCCGCCCGAACCGCTCTACATCGAGAAATGCATTGGATGTAGGCTCTGCGAATACAGCTGTCCCGACTTCGCCTTATTCGTAGAAAAGGTGAGTAGTGGTTGAAGAGGATCTTTGCTTCGGGGAACATGGCCGTAGCCGAAGGGGCCATAACGGCGGGCTTAAAATTCTTTGCAGGCTACCCCATTACTCCAAGCTCGGAGATATTTGAATACCTCGCAGAGAAACTGCCTAAGCTGGGAGGCATTGTTTTGCAGATGGAAGACGAAATAGCATCGATAAACGCGATCATAGGGGCTTCGTGGGCCGGGGCCAAGTCCATGACGGCCACCTCGGGGCCGGGTCTCTCGTTAATGGCGGAGGGCATTGGACTAGCAGTAATGCTCGAAACACCCATCGTCGTAGTCAACGTCATGAGGGCTGGTCCTAGTACGGGCGTGCCCACGAAGACCTCGCAATCCGATGTACTGCAGGCGAGGTGGTTATCACACGGAGACTACATAATCCCCTGCTACGCTCCATGGAACGTGCAAGAAGCATACGACCTGACAATAAAGGCATTCAACACAGCTGAGATCCTGAGAACACCAGTAATGGTCTTGATGGACCAGGTAATAGCGCACATGTGGGAGCCCCTCACGATATACGAGCCCGGAGAAGTCGAAATAGCCAGTAGGAAAACACCCCCACCTGGATTAGTGCCGTACCCGTACGGGCCGAGCGATGACCTGGTGCCTCCAATGCCTGTGTTCGGGCGAGGACACAAGGTGATAGCGGAGTCGCTTACGCACGACGAACGAGGATATTACGCTCCCCGCAACGAGGACTACAGGGCGCTGATCAAGAGGCTGATACTTAAGGTGCTGAAGAGGCTAGACTACATATATGAGCATGAGACCAGGCTCTGCGAAGACGCTGAAGTACTTTTGGTGTCGTATGGTTCAACGGCGAGAACGGTGAACGTCGTTACGAGAGAGCTTAGAAGGCAGGGCGTAAACGCCGGTTTCTTAAGGCTAAAGACCTTGTGGCCTTTAGACGAGGAGAAAATTAGGAGGAGTTGCAGCGCCAAGAAGGTCATAGTGGTCGAGAATAATGCCGGCAAGGTATTCATGGACATCGACAGGGTCTTTAAAGACAGGGAAGTGTACCCTGCCCCCGTCCTGAGCTTAGAGCTCCCTACACCTAAAGAAGTACTGGAAGCGGTGAAAGCATGGCTGTAACAACGCACATACACCCGCTTGACAAATACCTGAGAGTAGAGAGGCTACCCACGATCTACTGTCCGGGTTGCGGAATAGGCATCGCCATAGGTGCAATAGTGAGAGCCCTGGACAGGAGAATCGGGGAGGGCGTAGTAGACCTGGATAAGGTGATCTGGGTTACCGGTATAGGGTGCTCTGCTAGAACGGTCTTCTACCCCAAAGTGGATGGAGCACATGTACTGCACGGCCGTGCAATCCCGTTCGCCCTCGGTGCCGTGCTCGCGAACCCTGAATTAATGGCAATAGTCGTAGGAGGGGACGGTGACATTGCGGGGATCGGTGGAAACCACCTAATCCACGCAGCCAGAAGAAATGCCGACATGATTGTGGTCATGATCACCAACTTTGTGTACGCCATGACGGGAGGGCAGGTTGCGCCCACAACACCAAAAGGAGTTAGAACCACTACCACTCCGTATGGAAATCCCGAATACCCGATGAACACCATTAAGCTCGTGGCATCGTTAAACGCCAATTATGTTGCGAGGGCAAGCGTAACTACACCGCACTACATAGAGCAGTTCTTCTACAAAGCCCTAGGCATGAAGGGGTTTAGGTTTATTGAAGTCGTCTCTACGTGCCCTGAAATCTACGGGAGGCACATTGGATTGAGAGATCCCCTTGAAATGTTCTTGGAGCTTAAAAAGCGCGTAAAGTACAAACCGAAACCCGCTATCGAGGAAGCCGAAATAGACTGGGAAAAGGGTATCATCGTAGGTGAGTTCATTGAAAGGAACAACCCCTCTTTACTAGATATTATTAGAGGTGTTGGTAAGTGAAGCAAGAAATACTAGTTGTAGGTAGGGGTGGGCAGGGAGTACTTTTACTCGGAAGAATACTAGGTCTAGCCGCGACCAAGTATGCCGGCCTCTACGCCGTTGTAACGGAAAGCTACTCTGCCGAAACACGGGGTGGCGAAAGCAGGTCAGACATAATCATAGCGTCATCCATTGATGAGATAGAGTACAATAAAGTACTAAACCCCAACATAGCGGTCTTCATGTTCCCATTCTACGTAGAGAGGTACAAAGCAACGATGATCAAGCCGCACACTCTAATCATAGTTGACGAGGACTTCGTTAACCCGGACTTTTTTAAAGGCTATAGGGTTGCTTCTGCGAAGTTCAGCGGCATAGCAGAAAAAGTTACGGGAACGCGGCGCGTAGCGAACATGGTTATCCTGGGCAAACTTCTGAGAGAGATCGGTGTAATAGGTATCGAACACGTGAAAGCAGCTATATCGGAACTGGTATCACCGCGATGGCTTGATGCAAACTTTAAAGCCCTCGAAGCAGGGTACAACATGGCCTAGCGAAGTGCTAGCTCCTGGCTTTTTATCTTTAAAAGGCTCTTTGTACTCCATCTTTTGTAGTAGGGCCGGTAGCTCAGCTGGAAGAGCGCCGCCCTCGCACGGCGGAGGTCCCGGGTTCAAATCCCGGCCGGTCCACTACATAAAGGATGTGCTTTCCTTTCCCCTGGTACTGGGTTGTATTACTGGAAACCACTCGTTAAACCCCGAAACTATCGCGAGGTACGTGTTGAGGAACCTCGTCAGTAACCTCATGAAATAGGGTTTGCCGTACTTCACTATCTCCTCTTCGAATACCTCCACGTTTATCGTTATGGACTGGGGATCAACAATGCTCGGTTGAACAGCTATTTTACAGTCTATGCACACGGCTAACGCCTTGGACAGTATGGAGTGCATCGCCCTAACTCTCTCGGTGGGTTTAGATCTCTCCAGTTCACTCCTGTGCTCTGGAGATATAGCGATGCCCATCGCCAAGATCACCCTATCCTGCCTATCAGCGGGAGATAGCACACTAAACCGTACGCCGGGAGCTCCCGGTGTGGATACACCAATACTCCACGCGACCCTAGCTTCGGGAGGGGCGTCTAGCTTCGAGATCGCGAAGGCTTCCTCGATGAGCCACTTGGTAATTAAGTCTCTCAGAGACACTTACCAACACCATTTACACTACTTTCATAAACACGTTTAAATAGCGGTGACCGGGTAGCCGCTACTCGTACTTTAACGCCACGGCTGGCGGGATTCTCATCGCTCTATATGCTGGGAATAGAGCACCTAGAATGCCTACGACCGTTGTCATTATGGCGCTTCTAGCTACTAGGTCTGCCGTGAATCTGGGCTCAGCCCTAATCTCCCACAGTTCGCCTATCCTAAGACTACCAGAGCCTGCTAGTAGCCTGGCCCCAAGTATTCCCAGAATGGAGCCCATTACGTAACCTATAATGCTTATTAAGACGCCTTCTGCTAGTATTAGTACAAGTACCTGCTTGTCTCGGAACCCAATGGCCTTCATGACACCTATTTCCCTGGTCCTCTCCATCACGCTCGTGATCATGGAGGCCGCCACGCCGGCTACCGCCACGGCAAATGATGATGTCGTAGCCGCGAAAACAACGAAATCCACTGTCGCTACAACGTTTGAAACCGTCTTGGCTATTGCAATGAACGATATTACGTCGACGTTGTTTCCATAAGTGCTCTTGATCCCGTTCACGACAGCGTCGACGAGTTCCGGTGAAGCGGCTAAGACTAGTATACCACTCCACTCCTTCACGCCGAGCGCTTTTTCCACCGTCTCTATGGGGATAAACGCACCGGTATCTGGGTTAAGAAATACTGCTCCACCAAACCTATCTAGCACGCCCGTTACCACCACATTTAAACGCCTCACCTCCACCCTGCCTCTTTCACCTACTTTATAAACGGTCATTGACAGCACATCACCCAGATCGTACCGCTTCTCGTCGTTATCGTCATACGCTACACTGTACCCGACAAGTGCGTGGCTCAGCTCTGCGGATGAAGGGGCACGCCCTTCGCGGATACTAAGACTCGATATCGCCTTAAGCACGAATTCCGGGTTTACGCCGTAGATGTATATGGTCTTGCGTTCGCCGCGCACAAGTAATTCCCCCTGAGTTGTGTAGAATGGCGTCACGTCCACTACACCGGGTATTTTTGAAATATAATCCACGTCGTCCCGGGTCAGTCTATACCCTGTTCTAGGAGTTACTACTACCAGGTTCTGTCCGAGACCAGTTATGGACGATACTATGTAATCCCCGTACCCCGTGACAATGCTGCCGATCATCAGCAGGGCCATGGGGCCTATCGCTACGCCTATTATCGTTAATGCCGCGCGCAGTTTTCTCTCGGTAAGGGTCTTTATGCTTAGTTTCAAAATATCACTTAACCTCATTGTACACCCCCTGCTTCGTCGTCCGCTTCACGTGCCTGTAGATTATGTAGATCGCCCCTCCGAGAAACGCGGCAACTAATGCTACCACGGCAAGCCTGAACACGTCTACTTGAGGTTGTTGCACTGGTGGTGCTGTCTCGGTTTTCTCGGGCACGAACATGACTCCTATCGTTTTCTCTAACGTGTATTCAGAGCCATACTCATCGCGGTATTTTACTACGAGGGTGCAGTTATCGCCATTATATGGTGCCTGCACTTCTATTCTGAACGGTGTTTGAGATGCGGGGTCTACGTCTCCTAGAATGTTAATGGCCTCTACGTCACCGTACCTTAAATACACGACAACACTACGCGCACCAGAAATGCCCGTGTTAGCTATTATGCCGTTCACCGATAGCGTATTCTTCGAATACCTCGCAAAGGTGCCCGGCATTATGGTCAGCTCTATGAACGGCGCGATCATCGCTGCGAGCGTCGTGTTCATCGTGTGAAGCCCACCCGTTATATCCATGTATATCAACGTAGCTGTAAAAACTGCGGAGGACATGGTCATGGGTACTGATCCTACAGTTATCTGCACGGGGTTGTATACTAGCTCGTACCTTAATACCACGTTAGAGTATGCCTCTAATTTTTCAACGTACTTAACGGCACCTTGAGGAATGACGTTACCGGAGGCAGGCATTAGTGCTACGTACAAGTTACTTATAGGCGCGTTGTACCTGTTCTCCACGATAACATCCAGTATAGCTGTCCCGTTCCTAAACACCGCGAGCGGGGTTGCTGGGTATATTTCCACTAGTGGAGGGGCCGAGAGCATTTTCACTGTGAAATTAGCCGCTACGCTGTACTCGCCGTCCCAGTGATCGATGAACGTGATGGTGTAGGGTACCGTAAACTCCGTTACGCCAACTTTTTCAATGTTTAATGAGACCACGTAAAGTATGAAATCGCCTTTACCAGTACTCTGTGCCACCGGCTGTTGCGATAAGTATTGGGATATTAATTGAGCGACATTGCCCGGAGCTCCCTGCAGTAGGAGGTATGCTTGTTGAGCTGTAAGCCTATACGCAGGTAGCGCTACGGCTAAGGAGCTGTTAGTCTTAGACTCGACAATGCCTTGGGGTAGGTGTAGCTTTAGCACAGGATTGCTTATTCGTGGAAATGCGTTATTGCGGAACACGATGTAGTATTGTGCACCGTATACAGGCGGGCTTGGAGGGGTGTTTAGCCACCCGGACATGAGGTATTCTATGCTGTTTTCGTCGCTTTCAACGAGTAAACGTATTGACTGGCTTACCCTCTTCCTCGTACCTCCACCACCTGTCTGCAGGTAGTAATCCATTTCAATCGTGGCTGGGTGTGAGCCGACGGCACAGTTGTCTAGGTCCAAGGTAAAGGAAACCGTAGTAGTCTGTAGCGTTGCCAGCGGACCTGCGATGTACGCTGACCCTGACGAACCTCTCCCCATGTTCATGCATGGAGGAGTCTTCATGTAGACCCATATCGAGTACACCGTATAAGGTTCGAGGTTGGCGAGCGTTATCGATACCACTGCCCCCCTTGTCCTAGGAAACACCGGGTTGTTATTCAACCAGCCATAATCAGCTATCACGAGGCCGGCGCCCGCGGCGTACTCGGGTAGTAGTATAGTTGCTGTTAGAGGCTGCGTGAACACGGTGTTCGTTCCAAGCCCTTGAACGGTGTAATTAACTACGAAGCTGATGGATTTTAAGCCGCTCACGCTACTGGAGAGGTTCAAGTAGAACACGGCGACGCAGGTACTACCGGGTGGTACCTGAACACCGCACTGCGCGGCGCCGTTTAGTACCTCTACATCGCCCGGTGAAATCCCGTCAATAAACACTAACACGTTATATGCCGGCACGGTGCCCCTATTCTGGAGCACAACTGTGAGTGGTGCTCTCGCATTACCCGGGTATACGTATTGAGGCGTTCCCTCGCCCCAGAATATATCAGCTACGCTGATGACCGGTAATACCAGCTCTAGCTTCGAAGGATCGGCTATGGTCGTCGTGGTGTTGCGTGCAATCCTGACGTACTTGAACGAGCCATCTCTAGCCCTTAAAACACCGCTAATGCTTACTGTTAGCTCGTATACGCCAGGCTTCACGGTACTCGGTATGATGATATCAGTGAACCTCACCTCCACGAGGGAGCCCGGGCTAAAGGCGACGTTGTAGGTTACTAGCCTATCCGGGTAGAGTACACCACCGGGTGCTGTTACTTCTACTGTAGCATCCGCCACGCTGAAATCACTTTCGTTGTTTAGTAACGTGAGTACTAGAGTATTGCCCGTTGAACCGGGATACGCGTAACCGTCAGCCCAGGCCGCCCTCTCAACTAAGACGTCGATGTCCCTTTCTTCGAGTTTAACAATTACTAGTAGGTTCGTTGATATGGCATACTCCGCTCCATCGTGCAGAACGGAACCGTAAATGGTTATGTTCACTTTAATGCACATAGCACCGTCCACCGTGTCAATGCCGCTATACGTTATCCACGCGGATTCCAGGTAGTTTAGTGCAATATTGTGAGCGTACGTGGCGATGGCAGACCCGTTTACCGTTAAAGCGTTTTCAAACACTGCCACCGAGTACGTGATCCGGAGCGTGCCCGGTTCTTCCGATCTTACCAGTATTCTCAAACCAGTGTTCTTGAATCCAGGTAAACTAGAACCAGACGTCAACTCGTAGCCTACAACGCGTATTTTAACGTCAGCCCGGTCTTCGATCACTACCGTGGCGCGACGCGTAAGACTGATATATCTGAACGAGTTATCTCTAGCTCTCAGGATTCCTGTAATGTTAATTATGACTTCGTACGCGCCGGGCATTACGCTACTCGGTATAGCTATATCGTTGAATGAGAGCTCTACGAGTGAACCCGGATTGAATACAACGTTGTATACCGTCAGCCTATCTGGGTAAAGGGCGTCTTTAGGCGCTACTAAGTCCACCACGGCATCGGTAATGCTTAAGCCCACTTCACTATTCAATATGGTGACCATGAGGGAGTTGCCAGCGGAGCCCGGATGTGCGTAGCCAAGCCTCCATACCACCCGTTCTACTTTGATGTCGAGATCCCTGTAGTGTAGGGGGACCACGATTACAAGGTTCACGAGGGCTGGGTATCTCACCCCTTCGCGTAGTACCGATCCGTGGATCGTTATGTTGGCTTTTACGTACGTGGCGTTGTCCATTACGTTGATGCCACTATACGTTATCCAGGTTGACTCTAAGTAATCCAATAATGTCTCGTGCGTGTAGGTGGCGGTGAGAGAATCGTTACCAGTTACAGCGTTTTCGAGCACCAAGTACGAGTAAGATAGCTCGAGCGTGCCCGGTTCTTCCGATCTTACCAGTATTCTCAAACCAGTGTTCTTGAATCCAGGTAAACTAGAACCAGACGTCAACTCGTAGTCTAGTATACTTATCTTCATTCCAGGCAGGTCTTCGAGCGCGAACGTTACATTGTAGTAGCGCTCATCAGTGTAAAGCACTCCATCATCCGTTACTAGTTGAGCACTGATGTAGAGGACGCCGCCATATGTAGAGTTAGCGCTTGCAGAGGGGCTTATACATGTAGCTCCCAGGTTTAAGTATACCTCTCCTCCCGGGTCTATGCTGCCGACGTAGGTGTAATTTAGCTTGCTTGGATCGGCGAGCTCGCCGGGCATTTCGAGCACGAGCCTCATATTTACGATGGCGGTAGGGCCGCCGTTCTCTACGCCGGTAACCACGTACACAGGGCATGCTCCCGGATAGCTGTATGGTGTAAAGTAGGTGTCTTTTACCGTTACATTTAGTGATGGGTACGGTGAGACTTCGAGGTTCAAGTAAAGTAGCTCCCAGATCAGTTTGTTGCTACTAACATTGTAGTATGATACATTTAAAGCTGCATAATAACGGCCAGGACTCACAGTTTTCTCTACGTTCAATGTATAAGTGAAATACGTGGTATTTCCGGGTTTAACTACGTGTAGGGCATCTCCATCGGCATCCCTGCCAGCGGAGCACGCTGGCCCTACCACCTGAAACCCCCAATGAAGGGGTACGATGCAGGCTGTCGGGTTTAATGCGTCTTCGTTACCTACATATCTCAGTGTGATGATTAGCCTCGTATTGCGGCTTCCGGGGTAAACACTACCGCCTGCAGACGACTTAAACGAGTACCCCTCTAATACCCAGTTACTACCTTCAGCGGTAGTAATGGGCGACGTGTAAATGAGCGCTTGAACCAGCACTACTACGAGCAGTAAGGTGCCTTTAAGCCTCCTTTCCATTTAAGAGCACCTCAAACCCTATTCAATATGCACTCAGGCTTTATGGGGTTTTTAACGCCAGCTATTGTACCATCCCGCAACACGTAGATCTTCTCCGTACAATTCGCTATTTCGGGGTCGTGGGTCACCACGATCACTGTAAGGCTCTCCTTGTTGAGCTTTAAGAACGTATCTACTATCACCTTCGCGGAGGCCCTGTCCAGGTTTCCCGTGGGCTCGTCTGCTAGTATAATGTCCGGGCTACCTACGATCGCCCTGGCAATGGCAACTCTTTGTTGCTGGCCGCCACTTAGCTGGCTTGGCCTTTTGTTAAGCCAGGAGGAATCACCGCCAACCATCTGTAGTGCTTTAACGACCATTTCCCGCCTAGAGGCTGGTGGTATACCACGTGGTATCAAAGGAAGCTCGATGTTCTCATACACCGTTAACCTATTTATTAAGTTGAACTGCTGAAATACGAATCCGATTTTCCTGTTACGGAAGTCCGCGACCTTGTGCTCGGGCATGCTTGAGGTGTCTACACCATCAATGTAAACCTTGCCCCTGGTCGGCTTATCGAGCATGCCAATCATGTTTAACAATGTTGTCTTGCCCGAACCACTGGGACCCATGATCGATACCATCTCGCCTCTGAGTACTTCTAGGTTCACTCCGCGAAGAGCAAAGAATTCTATGTTGCCCACTTTGTACACCTTCCACACGTCTACTAGCTTAACCACCTCCATTTTCAACCCCTTAAGCATCCCTACTAGGGATGAAACATCCTCCCATTCCATGCTGCATAGGATAAATTCCCCGTAATAGGTTTTAGTTTAACGGGGTGGGTGTTTATGAGCGATGAATTACCCGACACGATCAAGTTTAAGCTCTACAAGAAGGTGCTTTCACATGTTATAATGCACCAGAAGCAACAAGACTCACAACAAGAAGACCCCGAGAAGCTCGTTTACTCGAAGCTCTTAGACGATAGAGCTGTCGAGCTCTTAGAAAAGCTTAAGTTGAAATACCCTGATGTGTATAAAGTCCTAGTAAACGAGCTCTACAGGGCTATAAGGAGCGGCCTGGTATCGGGTATTGACGGGTACACGGTGCAAGGCATCATAAACGCACTAGGGCTGAACGTGAGGCCCGAGCTCAGGGTAAAATTCGTTAAGCATGGAAAAGAAGTGGACTTGAAAGACTACCTGGGCTAATAGGATAGGTCTAGGAGTATGCCGTTTTCGAGCGTGTTTCGGAGTAAATGCAACGCTATAGCTGTGGCAGTCAAGTCCGCCACGGCGCCCGGGTTGATGCCTCTACTCACCAGTTCATAATCAAACTCCTTTACGGGGCTTCTCCAACCACTCTTTCGGGCAATCACGTCATTTAGTACTCTTAGGGCCTTCTCCGAAACCTCTTCTGCCGTGCTAATACCGTTTTTCAAGTAGACGACCGTGTCGCGGTTTCTCGAGAGGAGGTAGAGGTATGTTTCTACCACCGCTCTGTTAAAGTCCCTGTGCGCATTAAGCCTCTCCCGCATGAACTCCTCTGCGAGGAGCCCTTGTTCAAAGCCGTTTAAGGCCTCGCGGGCCACTATGTCGAGTTTTGAACTATACTTTAAAACGTCTACCAGTCTATGGCCCTTTTCTAGCAAGCGTTGCCTGTACGCCGGGTCCCAGACGTTCACGTAGATCCCAGTATGGTCGTCTGGCTTTAGGTAGCTTGGAGAAGCAGTTCTAACGGCCTTGTAGTAGTATATGGTGTCCCACACCGTGGTGGACTCCACGATCTTCTTGGAGACGCCTCCGAGCTCTCTAATTGTTCCTATAACATGCAGTGAGAGCGCTCCGAGGGAAACGCTCATTAGTGAAAGCAGTAGCGAAGACCCTAGGCAAGTGTTCGTCGAGTTCAATTTCTCGGTAACCTCCCTGACGAGCCCGTGCACGAGATCCCCAAGAACGGTTTTCCCGAATCCTCGGCGACCCCGCTTAACCCCCCGTTCGAAGTACTTTACGGCGAGAATACTCGTTGCTAGAAACGCCTCATACCTTAGACCCTTCCTATCGGAAGTTCTATGAACGTTTCCGGGCTTGGGATAGCCTGACGCCTCTAATGCTAGCGCAAGCGCCAGGGGCTCCGCGAGCTGCTTAATAGCGCATTGCTTCGAGCGCATGGATATCACTAGTTTAAAGCAAGCTTATCCGTGATTGCGCGTTCCTAGCACTGCTCAACCCATTCTCCACTTTCTTCTAAATATTATATTAGACCCGGTTAATATCCCAATAGCAGGTGCAAGCTTGACCGATTATAGGCTTAAAAATCTAGCAAGGCTGGTCGTTGAATACTGCGTTGATCTAAGAGAAGACGAGGAGGTAAGTATTGAGGGCACTGTGGAATCCATACCTTTCATAAGGGAAATCGTAAGGCAGGCTGTACAGCGCGGAGCTTACCCCCTTATAAGGATAGTTGACGAATCCGTTATAGAGGTCCTCTACAAGTACGCAAAACAGAACGTATTAACGCACGTTAGCAGTATTGAGAGGGAAATAGCCACGAAGGTGAACGCTTCTATAAGTATATACGCGCCAACCCATACTAAACCCCTCTCAGGGGTAGACCCCGAAAAGTTGAAGATCAGGAGTGCAGCTACGAGGGAGCTAGCAGAGATCTTCCTCAAGAGGAGTGCCAAGGGTGAGCTAAAGTGGGTAGTAGTCGCCTACCCTACAAGGGCTCTTGCACAAGAGGCGGGTATGGGCATTGAAGACTTCGAGGACTTCGTATATAAGGCAACATATAGTGACGTTGAAGACCCCGTTTCCACCTGGAAAGGGATTGGAGAGAGGCAGCAAAGAATAGCAAGCGCGCTCTCTAAGGTAAGGGAGCTAAGGCTCGAGGGCCCCGGCATGGGCCTTTACATGAGGGTCGACGGGAGAAAATGGATTAACGATGACGGGAAGGTCAACATGCCCGGAGGAGAGGTTTTCACTGCGCCGTTGGAAGACAGCGTTGAAGGCTTCATAGAATTCGATTTTCCTGCTATATGGAGAGGCGTGGAGGTAGAGGGTATTAAGCTTACGTTTAAGAGGGGGGAAGTCGTCGAGATCAAGGCTTCTAGGAATGAAGAGTTCCTCAGAAAAATGCTGGAAGTTGATGAAGGGGCTAGAAGGGTTGGTGAATTCGCGTTCGGGCTTAACTACAACATAACGCGAATCACAAAAAACACCCTGTTCGACGAGAAAATAGGTGGTACAATACACGTTGCACTAGGCTCCGCCTACCCCGAAACAGGCGGTAAGAACGTTTCAGCGATACACTGGGACATGATCAAGAGTATGAAGGGTTGTAGGGTTTACGCTGATGGAGACCTGGTATACGAGAATGGAAGGTTCGTAAAAGAAGTTTTTTAGGTTCCTCGAAATCGCTTTACCTTACTCTATGTTTGCGTGACGTTCTTTCATCTCCTCTTCCGTAATTCCCAGCTTGTACATTAATTCGACTACTACACCGTCTAAGAATACCATTGTAGTTACTTCGAAAAGAGTTCCTAACGGCGCGAGAGGCTCATGGATGCCTCTAACCTGCCTAATTAAGTAGTCTTCCTCTAGAGCTAGCTTCGTTCTTCCAGGTATTCTCACGATGATATCAGCCAGCCTTGCTAATGGGCTGTCAGGGTAGCTCGTGAGCGCGATTATCCTCGCGCCGACGGCTTTCGCCGCCTCTGCTACTGCGACCACCGTCTTGGTTCTGCCCGAGCCTGAAACAGCTATTAGCACGTCTCCGGGATCCAGGGGGGGCATTATGGTTTCTCCCATCACATACACGTAGAAACCCAGGTGCATTAACCGCATTGCGAATGCTCTCGCCACTAACCCGCTTCTACCTGCTCCTACGACAAAAACGCGCCTTTTTTCCTTAAGGGCTGTTAGGAGCGTTTCTAACATGTTGTTTTTTTCAGTATCGCTAATCAGCTCCGCCGCCTTATACACGTAATCTAAGATCTCTACCATAGCATCTCTCGTTAAACCCGAAACCAATACAATCCCGTGAGAAACATATGCCACAGGGATTTTAAATAACTTAAATGCGAAGTAACGTGACATAAGAGCGGGGAAAACTATTTTAGTGGCTTATACTCATAATGTTTTAACGCCCCGCCCCCTCACACCTCCCCGAGATCCCTTCATGGGAGGTGAAAATGAAGGAGGCCGGTCGGGCGGGGTACACCCCTAGGTCACCTAGGTGTAATTGTATTTGTCGAAGCTCAGAGTCTTACGGGACTTCGACCCCTGGAGATCACCTCTCTGCACGTGTCCCCTAAAGTACAGTTTACACCCCTATACTGGGTGTAGTCACCTATGTTTGTACTGCTATGCATCATCGTACATTGGTGTCAAGGAGAGCTACCCTAAGAATCGGTTCTTAGAAAACTTAGCAAGAGACCTAACGAGGATTAGACAAGGTACCCTCGTAGAGTTAAGTACTAGTAGTGATCCTTACCCCCCTATCGAGGAGAAGCTTGGTTTAACGCGTAGAACCTTGGAGCTCCTTTCAAGGCGAGGTGTAAAGATACTCATCACGACAAAATCAGACCTCGTCACCAGGGACGTAGACCTGCTGTTGAAAGCCTCCTCGGCTGTCATGATCACCATTACAACGCTCGACGAGAAGATAGCTAAGGCCATAGAGCCTGGTGCCCCCTCACCTCAAAAGAGGCTTAACGCTCTCCGTGAGCTGAGAAAACAGGGTATCCCGGTGGGCGTGAGGTTAGACCCGATAATACCATTTGTTAACGACGACTACTACGCGATCGAGGAGTTAGTAGGTAGGGTTGTAGAGGCGGGTGCAATGCACATTGTTACCTCGACTTACAAGGCGAGGTGGAGTACCCTGAAGAGAATTGCCGAAGGAATTCCCGAGGTAGCACGGAAGGTTTACAGGCTGTATGGCGAACTGGGCAGCCTAGTACACGGTTACTTGTATTTGCCTCGAAGCACTAGGAGGCTTCTTCTACAACTGGTTATTGAGCCCGCAAAGAAGTATAATCTTACCTATGCGACGTGTAGAGAAGGGCTTGGTTCCGGCTTCTTCAACGCTCCTACCTGTGATGGTTCCCATTTAATTGACCTCAGCCGTCAGGGTGCGATGTGAATTAAAAAGGCACTACATTACCATACTTCTGCATAGTGGTGCTAATTATGTGCTGTGGAGAGGTGCCTGAAAAACTAGCAGAGTACACATCGAAATGCCCTCTTTGCGGTTACGAATTACGTGTTCTGGACTACAAGTACAGTATTGCATACTACGGCGATGTAATCATATCTACCGCGGAATGCCCTTCTTGCGGGTTCAAGCATAGGGATGTCCTGGTCCTAGGTAAGAGCAATCCGAGGAAGATAGTATACAGGGTCGAGGAACCAGGAGATGAAAACGCCCTACTAGTAAAAAGCTCTACCTGTAAAATTGAAATTCCAGAGCTAGGTCTCACCGTAGAACCGGGCATAAGCTCTCAAGGTTACATTACGACCATAGAGGGCCTTATACTAGACTTCATCTATGCATTAAACTACCTCTGCGAACAAGAAGACGCGCCAAGGGACAAGTGTAGTGAACTATCATCTCTATTGGGGAAGGCTAAAAATGCCGAGGTGAAATACACGGTTATTGTTTACGATAGTCTCGGGGTCTGCGACATTATCGGCAAGAAAGAGCCAGCTTACGAAGAGCTAAATGTTTAATGACATATTAAATCTACTAATTTCACTGCATAAACTAATTACCGATTATAGGGCAAGTTACGCTACCTCAAGGAGGCTGCATCGCCCCGTTTCGACGATCTAACGCTTTTATACAAAACGAATGTAATATCTCCAGCTTAATGGTAGCTATTAGTTCAATGTAATGCTACACTTTTCAATGACACCTAATAATAATCTACATATGAGATTATTTTTCGCGCTACGCGATCCAACTTTGAATACGGCTTCTTCATAATATTAATATTATTTACTTTTACATTATTTTTTATATTAAAGTGTGCACGTGGATAAGGTGTAAGCAAAAAATTAAGCTTAAAAGCACAGGTAGTAAAGAATAATGTTGAATAATGGGTGAAGGACATGCCCGAGAAACTAAAGTTCTTCGACCTAAAGGCAAAGCAGTACTTTGAAACAGACAAGTACGAGGTCGTAGTGAAGGAGACGAAGAGAGGCAAAATAAAGATTGCCTTCGCGGTTAGTCCATACACTGGCAAGAAATTCGCCAGAATACTAGGGCCAGTTAAGGAGTAACGGTAAACGGGGACTACTAACTCTTCAATTAACACTCTTTTTAACTTTTACCTCGCATACCCGTTTCTAGTGCTCTACGTACCCGTGCATACCCTACTAGGTACTTCCTTTGAAAGGCCTTCTTTGAGGACAATTATCTTTTCTAGCGAGTCGATAAAGTAGTCTACTTCTTCTAGTGTGTTGTAGAGATAGTAACTCGCCCTCACAGAGCCTTTTAACCCCAGCCTGTAGTGTAGTGGATGTGCGCAGTGCATGCCCGACCTAACTGCTATACCGAACATGTCTAGGGCTGCTGCAACCGTGTGGTGATTTAAACCCTTGATATTAAATGATACCACTCCGGTTTTATCGCGGGGATTCCTGGGGCCATAGTATTCTATTTCACCGAGCAGCTCTTCGAACCTCTTAAACGTATACTTTATCAGCTCTACTTCGTGCTCTCTGACGTTCTCCATCCCTATGTGTGATAAGTACTTGACGGCTTCTGCAAGGCCTATGCCTTCTACGATGTTCGGAGTTCCAGCTTCAAACCTCCAGGGTAGGTCGTGCCAGACAATGCTGTCTAGCGTTACGTCCTTGATCGTATCACCACCCACTTTAAACGGCTTCATTTCTTCGAGGACGTCCTCCCTCCCCCAAAGTACCCCTATGCCCGTTGGGCCAAGCATTTTATGGCCACTAAAAGCCAAAAAGTCCACTCCGAGTTCGCGGACATTCGTAGGCACGTGGGGAACGCTTTGTGCACCATCAGCTACAACTATTGCACCCACTTCGTGCGCTAACTTAGCAATCCTCTTTGCATCGTTTATTGTTCCGAGAACGTTGCTCGCCACGGGGAATCCCACGATCCTGGTCCTCTCGGTTATGAGGTCCTCTAGCTGGTCGTATCTTAAGTAGCCGTCCTGCGTAATATCAACGTATTTTACCTTTGCCCGTTTTAGCTGCGCTATGAGCCTCCATGGTAACATGTTGCTGTGATGGTCCATTAAGGTTACAACCACCTCGTCGCCTTCTTTCAGGTTCCAAAGACCCCAGCCGTATGCAACCGTGTTAATGGCCTCGGTTGTATTGTTCACGAATATTACTTCGCGCCAAGAGTATGCATTAATGAACTTTGCAACCACTTCATGGGCTTCTTCATACGCTTGACTCGCCTCCTGGCTAAGCGTATGCAATCCCCGATGAACGTTAGCATAGTGGGTCTTAATGAACTCCTCCATGGCCTTGATGACATGTATTGGCTTTTGCGCTGAAGCGGCATTGTCAAAGTAAATCAGTTTCTTGCCGTTAATTGACCTTTCCAGTATCGGGAAGTCTTTCCTGACATCCTCGGGGTCAAACATAGAATACCAGCCTGGGGGTCCAAGAAATCTTTGTATACGAGGTCTAATTAACTCTTCAGGGACCGATAATTCCGGGAATCCTTGGATGTGGTGTAGCGTACGCGATGTGCTTTAAGCCCTGTAAGTACTTTACCAGCCTTTCTACTCCAAGACCCCAGCCGCAGGTTGGTCTTATCAACCCGGCTTCTAGTAGCTCCAAGAACCACCTGTACTTTTCCGGGCTTTCTCCATGCCTTTTAACTATGCTCTCTACTACGCGTTCATACGCGTACTCCCTACAACCGCCATCTAGCACTTCCCCGTGACCACTAGGCAGTAACAAGTTGTAATCGACATTGTATCCCGGCCTCTCCGGGTCTTCGATGTAATAGAAACCCCTACTCCTGCTCGGAAACCCCACGATCCAGACCGGTGAACCGTACTTGTTAGCGATGGCCGCTTCAGCTTCAAAGGTCAACTCCTGTCCTTGTCTTACATTGATACCCATTTTCAGCGCCTCTCTAATAGCTTCATCATATGTTAGCCTGGGGTAAGGCGGTGCTGAGACCTCAAGCTCTATTCTCTCAATTTCCCTATCACCAAGTAGTTCACCGTGCTTGTTCACAACGTGCTTTACAGTCTTGTACAAGGCCACCTCGCCGAGCCTTATGAGCTCGTCACTTGTTGAATCGGCGCACTCCACGTCTACTTGGGTGAACTCTACTAAGTGTCTGCCGGTAAACGCCATTTCAGGGGGCTCTAATCTCACGTTCTTCGCTACGTAGAAGACCTTGTCAAGTACGCTTGCGTATAGCTGTTTGTACATGATCACGCTACTCTGTAGTTCAAACGGCCTGCCATAAAGCTCTACCGCCACCTTGGAGGCCCCCCGTAACCCGGGATCACTAGCGTGCCCCAACACCACGGTAGGTAGCTCGACAAATCCCCGTTTGACCAGGAACGTCCTCATGTAGTTTACGACGTGGAAGTACGTCTTCACGGCTTTGAGGACTTCGGGTCGCCTTACGTAAATGTGGTGCCTTAGAGTGTATTCTAGGGGGTCTTCCGGAACGTGCTCGACGCATGCCAGGTCCTCGCGGATGGGCCTGTGAATAAGCTTGACGAACTCTATGCAAATCCCGTTAATGCCGATCTTACCTGTAATCTCCACTAGGCTACCACAAGGGAGAGAGGCTAGTAAATCGGAGTTACAAGTTACACGTATCCTAGCCGTGCCAGTGTCGTTCCAGAGGAGGATTTCGTTGTTATTTAAAGGTTTTATCCATGCCCTGATGCGGATTTTTTCGAGCAAGCCTAGCTCAGTTAGCCATTTACTACGCCTAGTTAAATAACATCTCCTAGCACCTAGAACTACCTTTATTCCCTAAAGGGCTTATATACCTCGATAACGGTAGCAGAATATTGGTTATCGGTTAGTGCAAGGTGCTCTTTTGATCAGCAGGCTCAGCATTTCCCTCGAAAAGGTTAAATCGGGGCTGTTCAAGGGGGTCCTGGCGCGTTTCTACGAGTGGAAAGGTGCTCCTCCAGACGATGTAAACCACCTAACAAGCGTGGCGGAGTCGGTATTCGTGAACTTAAACCACATATGGTTAAATAAACCCCATGAAAAGGTGAAGAGCGAAAAGTACATCGTGGAGTTCAGTGGTTTTTTAGAAGTAGTTGAAGAGGGCCTCTACAGACTTCACGTCGTCGCTAATGGAGGAGTTAAGCTGTGGATTGACGAGTCATTAACCATCAGCTCCTGGAACCCAAACAGGTTGCAAAAGCTCGCCAGTCTACCCCTACCTCTACGTAAGGGCTTCCACCGGTTGAGGCTACTGTACTGCAACGCGCAAAGACTCGGAGAAATACGGGTGAGCTGGGAGAAGCAAGAAGGCATGCTGGAAGAGATACCGCGCGAAGCGCTTTACTTCTCCCTCGGAGAGCACGTCTTTATAACAAATATACCGGATTACTACGTCACCGTGCTTACTCCCATAGAGTCACCGGTGCCTGTTGAGGTGAAAAAATGCATGGGTATAAACAACATGTGCACTATTGAGCTGAAGTACAACGAACAGCCGTTCAAATGCCTGGTCTCAATTTACGACGATAAGAACCAGCTAGTGTACAGAACGCAGCACCCTTTACTCATGTGGGGCGGGGACGTCTACGAGTTACGCTTTTCGCTGGGGTAATCGCATGCATAACTGCTCTACGACGAGGAGCGGGGCGGTCTTAGTGGTACTATCCCTACTGGTGTGGTCCATTTCCACGTATCTGCACGATCCCGCAACGCCCGTAGTCATGGAACTGTGGGGTTTAAAATACAGCGACGTGGTGTACGGCGTCTTCTACCAGAGGTTCTCGCCCAGTGCGGGGAAGTTCTGGTTTAATGGAGAAAAGTTTGCTGCGTTTATCCGGGGGGATGCCTTTTGCCCGATACCATACATAGACTATCACTTCGAGTACCCTCCACTAACTGGCTTCACGTGGGCACTCTCCACGTGTATAGCGTTTGCTGTTAGCAGAGACCTGAACACCGCTGCGCGCATTCACTACTACGTGCAGGCTACTTTTAGCCTCGCATTCCTACTAGCATACGCATCTACGCTTAATAAGCTCGCGCTAAAAACGCGCCAAAAGCCTTTGCGAGCTGTCTTCGCCCTAATTACCCCCACGTTAATCTTGTACCTTGTATATAATTGGGACATCGCCACGATATCCTTGGCGTTACTGGGGATGCTGGCTTTAACTGATCAGAGGTATCTAGAGGGAGGGCTACTACTAGGTGCGTCTTTTTCCGCGAAGCTACTTACCGCGGGTATAGCCTACTACTTCTTCGTGAAGCTGGCATTCATTAACAGGAAATTCCACCATTTATTCAAGTACACTCTTGGATTCTCATTAACGGGGCTACTACCCCTACTCCTACTTTACGTCATCGCACCGCAGGGGTTCTTCAAGTTCATCGAGCATCACGCGACATGGTATTGTGAAAACTGCATCTACATGGTGTTCATCCAGGATATCTGGTCTCCGCTCCACAGATACCTCTACCCAGTATTCTCGGGTTTGTACGTAGCTGTATTAACAAAGCTGTTACTGGCTAGATACGAGCCACGCGTAGAGCTGGATATCAGGTACGCTTATGCATACACCTCCGCGTTAATAGTGTTCAATTACGTCTTCTCGCCTCAAATGCTCATCGTGTTACTGCCTCTCGCGGTGCTGGCTTTGAAGGGCTTTTTACTGCTAGAGTACGCCATTGCCGATCTTTTTAACGCGGCGCTAATTGTAGAATTTTTCGCCGAGATGCAGCGCGGTGGAAATCCCTGGATCCTGGGCTCCTCGGCTCAGCTAATGGCGTTAACTAGGAACATCCTGGTCCTGCTCTTGCTACTGCAGATCACACTAATACTCTACGGGTATAAGGGGGCTTGTACCCGGCTTTACAGCTTTTCGACCTTGATGTGCTTTACGACGCCGTCCTCGACCCCGACCACAGCGTAGTACCCCCTCATCAGCGGTCCTGGGTGCACTATAACGGTCTTACCCGATAGCGTCCACCCGCTATTTTCGTGCACATGTCCGGTGATCCAAAGTATCGGTTCGATTTTACGGAGGTACGTGGCGAAAGTCTTCGAACCTATTCTTTCACCATTAACGTTATCGAAAAAGCCGTATATGGGTTGGTGCGTTACGAGGATGAGGCTACCCGCTGAGCCGCTACCTAGCATGCTCATGAACTCATCGAACTGCTCTTCCGTGAACTCTATGAGCGTGTTGAACGGGCTAATTCCGCCTCCACCAACGCCATAAAATGTATATTCACCTATATTCACGAACCGGGAGTGTAGATTAACCAGGTCTTCGCCCAGCTCTCTAGCCTCGAGGAGTTCCGGCGGATCGCAGTTCCCGGGCACGAACAGCACCTTAACGCCAAATAGCCTACGAATACCGGATAGAATGCTATAGGCGGTACCCATGTCTTTGAAATACGTTATATCCCCCGCCACTACGACAAAGTCCGGTTTAAACGATTCCCTTTGTAACTTGGCATGTAGCCTATTGATGTTACCGGTTCTCTCATGTACATCGCTCACCACGAGCAATTTCATGGCGCGCCCCTCTCACCCAATTAGTTGCTAGCTAGTTGTTATATTATACAATTATAAGAGTAACCTTAATAGTGGAGTCTTAGGTAATGGTAGTTAACGTGTAGGTGCACGACGTGGTTAAGTGTAGCCGTTGTGACAGGTCAGCGGTATACGTCAATAAGATCAGCAATATTGCCTACTGCAAGCCGCACTTCGTAGAGTACTTCGAACACAGGGTGAGGAAGACTATAAGGAAGTATGGCATGGTTCAGCCTGGCGATCACGTGCTTGTTGGCGTTAGCGGCGGCAAGGATTCAATGGCATTATTACACCTATTACTCAAACTGAGAGGAAAAATACCCGGGCTAGAAATAACGGCCGTTCTCGTGAACGAGGGCATTGCGGGGTACCGGGAGAAGACGATCCCCAACCTAGTTAATTACGCCGAGAGGCGCGCAGTAAGGTACGTTATAGCTAGCTTTAAAGACTACGTAGGTAAAACCTTAGACGAGATAGTGAGGGATAGCTTTGAGCGGGAACTCCCCTACATGCCCTGCAGTTACTGCGGTGTATTTAGAAGATACGTCCTGAACAAGGTCGCACGAGAGATAGGTGCGACGGTAATAGCAACTGCCCACAACATGGACGACATTATCCAGACATACCTAATGAACCTCATAAGTAACAGCTGGGATAGAGCCCTTTCTCTCAGCCCGGTGAGGTCCTCTAGCGAGGAGTTTATCGTGAAGAGGATTAAACCTTTCTACGAAGTACCTGAAAAAGAAACGACAATATATGCACTCTTAAATAACCTAGTTCAACTGGAGTTTGTGCAGTGTCCTTACGTCAAGTACAATGTTAGGTTTGTCGTTAGGAAAATGCTCAACGAGCTCGAAGAAAAGTATCCTGGCTCGAAGTACGGCCTGCTGAGGAGCCTACTCGAATTACTTAAAATGAGGGGTAAGGACAAGCCCGTTACTAAAAAGTACACAAGGTGTGTAGTGTGCGGTAACCCAGCATCTCGCGCAATCTGCAAGGCATGCTTATTTAAAGCAAAGCTAGGACTTCTAAAACCCGGAGAAGAGAGGGCTCTATACGAGGCGGCAAGAACGAACCCCGAGGTAGCCCGCTTACTCAGGGTGTAAACTGCTTATAAGCTTGTAATAAGTACACTTGGAATGAACAACCTTCAAGCAAGTTAAAGAAGGTTGAGGACGGTGGGGTAGGCGAAGTCTATGAGCATAGAGCTGTTCGTGGGCTTAGGCTATGTAGGCTTGTTCTTGCTGGCTTTCCTATCGAATTCCATTCCATACTCAACAATCCCGTACCTCGTCTTCGTGGCCCCGTTACTATCTCGGTTGCGTGGGCTACCGTTAATCATCGCCATAATCGCGCTAGCTGCAGGGGCCACAGCTGGTAAGCTCGTGATTTACGCGGTGGGAAGGTCGATCTCGAGCGTGAAGACTGTCCGCAACTTCATTCGTGGGTTCTCGTACTTCGCACGGAAACACGAAAAGGTAACGTTCATAACGGTGTTCCTCATCGCCGCGCTACCCATACCAGACGATATCTTCTACATCCCTATCGGTGCTTCCGGCTACAACGTAATGCAGTTCGCCATTGCGTTGTTTACAGGTAAGCTCATCATCACGTTGCTAACAGCTGTTTACGGGTTTGTCTTAAGCTACTTGTTGGAGGGGGTAACCGAGCTCCCAATGGTAGTTAGCATCCCCATAATGATCGTGATTACCGCCGTTTTAATGGTAGCTTTTGGCAAGGTTGACTGGGCGGGTGTCGAAAAAGCCTACTACGAGAAGGGTATTTTACCGGCGTTCGCGTATGTCGTGATATCCTTTATAGAGGTGTTAATCTTAAGACCCGCAATCAAGCTTAAATCACTCATTTGCAATAAGTAGTACCGGAGATGAGGAGGAACCCGGGAGATCGAGAACTACTCGATGAATGTAGCATCGATAGCGGGCACCGATCCTCAAATACTTAGGTCCTCAGCAACACAGCTCCTAGAGCATGTAGTAAGGCGGTCGCTATAATGATGCCACCATAACCTACCGCGGCGTAAACTACTCCCGACACCAGCGTGCTGAGAAACCCGGTTGCCTCGCTTACTAATAGGTACTTAGTGGTTTCAACGCGGCCTAGTGCATCAACGTACATGGAGTATAAGGCCACGTCAATCTTACTGTTCAGGTACAGTGTTAGGCCGAGAACTAGTGCGATCATCGTGCCGGCTACGTTGCTGCTTTGCATCAATAGTAGTAGTGGTAGCATGCCGCGTACGAGCATTACTAGGTACGTCTTACCACCACTAATGGGGGCCGGTACGAGGAAATCCAGCGTCAACACGAGCCTCGCTAACCCGTATACTCCGAGCATGCTATCGGGGGCGTATCCCAGGACTTTACCTAGGTAGATGGGTAGCTGTATGAGCAGTAACGCGTTTGCAGCCCTAAAGCTTACTAGAGCCCATAGAATTCTCTTTACATTAACACTCTGCGCGGTGGACGTCAGTAGCTTGAAGCTGGGACGCCTGAACCCTGACAGCCCGGTTAGCAGAGTGTACACTACTAGGTTACTAGTAATTATGCGCTCTACGCGCTTCAATCCAACATCTATCCTATAAAGGGTTTTTTCTATTTTCAGTAAAGGATCCCTGATTAAAAGTAGCGTTGCGAGTACTGGTGCTAAGATCGGTATCGTGAAGAGGACTAGGTTGCATACAATAGCCTCTAACCCTACCCTGGAGATCACAATAAGTAGTAAGGCCTCACAAATGACTGTTACCGCTACCCTCCGGGCGAGGAGCCCATTCCACGAAGTGCTCGGGTGCATTTCATGTATATAGGTAAGGGTAGCCGTCTTAGCTAAGGCCTGAGCGCTCGAATATAGCAAGTACATCACGGCCAGTGCAGGTATGCCTGGAGCGTGCACGAATATGCCCAGTAACGTCACATACGATGCTAAGCATGTGAGTACTAAGAACACCTGTAGCTTAATGATACCTCTATCGGATAGCCTGCTTCCCGCGTATAGTGCCACGATGTAGAAGACATAGGACAGGGAATTTAATAACCCTAATTGGAACGCGCTTACCTTGGCAACTATTACTGCTAATACGTCCGTGAATATGTCCACTACGTTGACCACGGCGATCAGTAACGATAGCAGTAAAACCACTGTCACTTTGCCTACACCATAGTGGATTTGTCACTATGAATTAGGTTATAAGTGCAGAGTGCCGGGCACGTTATAGTAAAAGCGCGTCTACGCCCACTCCCTAAACTGATCGTATCTAGCGGCTCTAAACCTCCTCCCGTTGACGTACAGGCCCGGTTCACCGGCTTCAACCGCTTCGCCTATGACAGTGAATGGTACGTTGAAGTGCTCGAGGTCTCTTAGTACCGTCCGTAGCCATTCAGGCTTGACGCCGAAGACTACCCCATACTCCTCGCCTCCGAGCAGTGCGTATTCGAGTAGGCAGTCAGACCCCCCTCTACACAGGTCTACTAGTTGCTGTGGTGTTTGAGGCGGGTCTCTTACGGCTATTCCGCAGCTACTTAAAATCGCCATGGTTTGGAGCGTGTAGCCTAGCCCATCACTTACATCCATGCTGGCTGTTACCGCTTTGTAGTAGTTTTCAATAATGTAACCCACCTCCAAGTATGCTCTCGGCCTTTTAGTGAAGTCTACGACCCATTTTTCGTTAAGGGCCTTTTCAAAGCCATGTTTAACTACATAACCCATTGGACCGTAAATTCCAGTTACGACGATGGCATCGCCCGGTTTCAACCCCCTTCTACTCGGGGGCGTTCTCGCGGTCGTGAAGCCGAGCACGGAGATCGCCACCCACATTTCCGCGCTTCTATTGGTATCGCCACCCAGTACCCGGACCTTGTAGTACTCGGATGCCTCTTTCATGCCGCTAATGAATTCATCGAGTAGCTTCAAGTCTAGTTCAGGGGGTATTCCGAGAGCCACCATACACGCATGGGGTACTCCTCCTTTAGCAACGATATCGCTGATGGCACCCGTAAGTGCCGACCATCCTACATCGGAATACCCCCTCCACGGTAGTTTTAGCGAGTTCACCGTGTAAGCATCCATGGAGAAAAGTATCTTGGGAGCTCTGGGTATGACGTCGCGCGCGTCGTCGGGATGTGATAGGTGCTCGCCAATACCCGTCTTCGACAAGAGCTTTCCCGCGATCAGCGCGATAACCTCTTCTTCGCTCAAGGCACCAACGGTTTCCAACTCCGGCACCTCAGTTTACTTTAAGTTACTAGTCGTAAAAGTACACTTTCACTCGGGTGTTTTTCTCGAACCCCTCCACGTTCTCCGGTAGCACGACGTACCCATTCGTCCTAAGCATGCTTGATATAACTCCACTACCTCTAAGCATGTACGGCTCTGCGTAAAGCTCACCGTGCCGTTCAAACACGTTGACCCTTACAATAGACGTATAACCAGCGACGTTAGGTAGCCTTCTCGTCAATAATGCGTAGACCGAGTGCCTTTCCAGCCCACTAACACCCAGCCACTTGATAACAGCTGTTCGAAACAGGACCTCGTAACCCGTCCAAGCCGCGATGGGAAAGCCTGAAAGATGAAGTAGTAGTTTTCCACCCACAACGGAGCTACTCGTAGGTCTACCGGGCCTCAGTTTCACGCCTCTGAATACGAATTCACCGTGCCGTTTAACGAAATCTACTACAATGTCGTGCCTGCCTACGCCGGTTCCACCGGTCGTAATCACCACATCGGCTCCACGTTCAAATTCCCTTGCTACGGCATTTGCTACTGCATCAACGTCGTCGGGCACTATGCCGGAGTACTTGGCGTTAAACACGAGGTCCCTTACTAGTGACGAGTACACGATATAGGTCGAGGAATCGTACACCTTACCAGGAGGTGCTTCCTTGCCAGGCTCTACGAGCTCGTCTCCTACTGCTATGATAGATACATTTATCTTTCTATAGACCTTAACCTTGTCTACGCCATTAGCTGCAAGAGCTGCTAGTAGCGCTGGCTTAATAAGGGTACCTCTAGTTGCCAGTAAATCCCCTTTCTTGAAATCCTCACCTTTGAAGATTATGTTAGAGCCTCCCGCAACCGGCTTATAGACCAGGACTCTATCACCACGGACCTCGACATCCTCGCTCATCACGACAGCATCGGCACCGCACGGTATTGGTGTACCAGTGTAAACTTCCACCGCTACGCCGGGTTCGATGCACGGAAAGGCGGGCTTTTCACCGGGCTTCACCGACCTACTTGCTGTCAGTTCTACGGGATTGTAGTATGAAGCGCCCACCGTATCCAGGCTTCTTACAGCGTACCCGTCCACGGCGCTAATGTCTTCCCCGGGCCTATCTATAGTGGCGTACACCTCCTCGGCGAGGACTTTTCCAATAGCATTAGTGAGGTTTACGGTTTCTACGTCTAGGTGGAGTGTACGAGAGAGCGCGTCAACCAGGCGCCTAATCGCTTCACCGACGTCGATGAGCTCTAAAAGAGCCTTCACCGTTATCACTCCTCGTAAAGGGTCGTAACCGTTATAAAGACCGTTACGATTATGAGGATGCCGAAGACTATGTGTGTCGGCGAGATTTCCTGTTTTAGTAACAAGTACGCCAATAGCCCGGCCCCGAAGGGCTCACCATAACCAATGGATGTGGCTATCGATGCTGGATACTTACCGAGCATGTAGTTGATCAGCGTGTGACCCAGTATCATGGGCACGACAGCAAGCGCCACGAAGAACACGTACTTCACCGGCTCATAGTACAGCAGACTAACGCCCAGCATTCCCGCGAACAGCGCCACGAAGAGTGCCGCGACCAGGTAGGTGCTAATGGCATACTTGGTAGTCGGCTCCTTCAACTTATACCTTGCATAGCTACCCACCTCGAAGTAGACTGCTACCATGAAACCAGCTACCATCGCCTCTATAACACCAACATTAAACACCAATTCATGTACGCCAAGGTACATAGCAAGCAGAAGCGTACACGCTAAGAACCCCACAAACTGCATGAGGGGAAGCCTTCTCCTGTACGCAATTACCTCTATTAGGAGTGAATAGAAGGGGTATACCGCGACGAGCAGGGTACTTATGTACACTGGTATTATGAAAAGGCTACGCATCCAGAAAACGAAGTGCAAGGCTAGAGACACACCGGACACTATATGGTGTGGTCTAATCCTCGGTGGGGTGGGTCCGCCCTGTAACGTGTCAATGAGGTATAGGAGCGGGACGGATAGCAGTAGTCTCCAAAAGGCGCACGCTTCCGCGGGGGCGCCGGACAGCAAAACAAGTATACTACCGGAACTTATCGACAACCACACGACGGTGAGCAAGCACACTAACTGGACAACGTTCATTAAGGACCTGCCAGCGGTGTTCACACCTTAGCGCACCTCTCATTACATTCTCTTGAGCTTCGGTATGCCCATGATATCCATGAGCTCTGAGAGCACCACTAACACCATTAGCGTTAATGCTATTCGTGCACTTCTCTTAAATGCGTCGCGTTCGCCGATGACTGGGTACTTTTCATAGAACTTGTTGAATTCCAGTGCCAAGCCGATCGCGTATTCCAGTAGCTTATTTGGCTTCATCTCCCGGTAGGATTCCAGTAACACGTCTTTAAACTTAATTAGGATCTCGATAAGCTTCTTCTCTTCGGGAGAAAACTGCATCTTACCTCCACCTTTTACCGCGTCGGCCATCTTCGCGTAAATGGCACCCGGTTCATTGAGGAACTCCAATCCCCATAGATTTCTAACAACACCTTGCGCCCTCACGAAGGCATATTCAATGATCGTCCCATACTCCACCTCTCCTAGTTTTTTAGGGTCGAACACTAAGACCTTGCCGGGATCTACGGATAGTAGTAGTGTCCTGGTGTTCGCGACGGCGAGCTTCTCTGCCACGCTCATGAGCTCCTCGGCGTTTAAGCTGCTTTCCTTTTCCACGAGTTTTTGCAACACGTTTAGTTTACTATCCACGAGCATTTCGTCTACCGTGTAGTATGTGCCGCGCCTACCGCTCATCCGGGCTCCTTTGAGGTGGACCATCTCGTACGCGAAGTGGTGGAGGTTCTCCGCTTCTTTAACGTAACCTAGGATGTGCAACACCGCTTTGAGCTGTTTCTGTTCCCGGGCCTGCTCTACCGCGATGACGTTATATACCCTCTCTGCACCGAGATCCCTAAACTTGTAGAGAGTGTACGCGATGTCTCGCGTAACGTAAAGTGTCGTACCATCACTTCTCTGCACCACGAACCTGCCTGCCTGATCGGGGTAGAAGAGGCCCTTCACGTACTCGTGATCCTCTGCTGCCTTGTTCAAGTCTACTTCTATCGCCCCCCCCTCAACTACTCTAGCGTAGCTCGTCTTAGCCAGGTCTTTAACTACATTTCGTGCTTTTTCGAGGATCTCATTGCTAGACTCGTAGTCAAACCCGTTGAACTCTATGTCGAGTTTTTTAAGCGTCTCCTTGAATCCACTAATAACGCTTTCGGAGACCCTTCTAAACAGGGCGAGGACATCCTCTTTCCCACCTTCAGCGAGCACCATCAGCTTCCTAATAGACTCTTCCACCTCCTTGTAGTCTAGTACAGACGATTTTAATGCGTTATAGAGTTCGGGATAGTGGGTTGCAAGCCTTCTCTCAGCTGCAAGGTACTCTCTATATTCCCGCGCCAAGCTCCTGATCTCGTCGATCAGTTTCAGTATTTCGGTAGGTACTGTGTTATCTCTGGCGTACTGCCTTTTCAATACCTCGTACAGTCGCTTAGTGTACTCAAGTAATTCCAGTTTAAAGTTCTTTTTCCATGCTATTTCGCAAAGCATGAACCCTAGGTCCCGAGAAGCGCCTCCCGAGAACTCGTTGTTGGCGAAGTCACGGCAAGCGCTTTCAGCTTTCTCGACGAGCAGGTTCATTTTACCTTTAAGTTCGCTTCTCAATCTACATAGCTCTACTAGAACGTGCGTTAGGGCGTAGATCACTCCGTACCAGTGGTCTACTTTAAGGGATTTAGGTCTAACGACTCCCTTAGACTCGGCAACACTAACACCGTACACTAGAACGGCTACTTGTCTACCCATATCATTGACATAAAACCTCGTTTGAACGTTAAATCCGAGCTTTCGAAGTAGCCTAGCGTACGTGTCTCCTAAAACGCTGTTCCTACCACTACCTATGTGTAGCGGGTGTACGGGGTTAGCGCTAGTGTGTTCAACGATAACATGGGATCCCATGCCAACGCTCTTTAACTCCTCGAACACCTTTCCGGTGGCGAAGTCCCGGACAAGCTGGGTTAGAATATTCGAGTAGTCTATTGTAACGTTCACATACCCGTTCACAAAATCCACCTTTTCAACCCAGCACTTGTCGTACGTAACGGAATATAGCTCGCTAGCTATCGCTCTACCCACTTCATCCCATTTACTGCGCTCTACGTTTCTTAGAACAGCGTGTATGGCGATACCGTAGTCTCCTAGTTTGGAATCCGGTGTAGGAGCCACTTTCACCTTCCCGCTAGTAATTAGCACGTTGACAAGGTCCTTCTCGATGCCGAGCACCTTGCTCAGCGCATCTGGCAGATGGCTTACAATGCACTCCGATATCTCGTTCATACCGGACTCCTACTAATACCACTTTACAGCATACCGCCGCTTTAAAGTCTATGAGTGAAGTGGAGCACTAGCTACTGCGCCCTGCTCGGGAACAACGCGTGCGCGAGTCTCCACTACGAGACCCTACTACTAGGTGTACATTTTTAAATCCTGGCTTTATATTGAGCAATGGAGATTTGCGTGAGAGGAGTTGGTTAGCAAGAGGTCTTTAACCGTAGTAATTGGAGTGCTTGTATTGTTAACAGCAATCACTGCAGCCACGTTTATGTACATTAAACCCGCTTCAACGCCTCAAACAAAGCAGGGTAAAGTAGTGATATACGCATACAATGACAGGATAACCGGAATAGATCCCAGTATCGAGGACGATACCGGCCTCGTAGTGCTAGGTACCATATACGAAACCCTAACATACTACGATCATGAGACGGGCGAAGTGAAGCCGCGCCTAGCCATCAACTGGACTTCTAGTGAAGGAGGCACTGAGTGGACTTTCCACCTCCGAAGGATGGTGAGCTTTCACGATGGGACGCCCTTCAACGCTACAGCGGTAAAGATCAGCGTTGAACGTGCAAGGGACATATATAGGGAAACCGGTAGGGGGCTGGGCTACATATGGGACGCCGTTGAAGAAGTCGAGGTCGTCGACGAGTACACGGTCAAGTTCAGACTAAGATACCCACAAAGGCTAGACTTACTGGCCTCCGCGGCTTATGCAGCCTACATCTTCTCGCCGAGCGTCCTGGAGAAGAGTGGTTCCACCCATTACACCGATCGTAAGCTCGAGGAATGGTTTAATGCGGGTAATGCCGTAGGGACGGGGCCTTACAGGCTCCTCTACTACGACCCCGTCAAAGAAATCCGCCTAGAGAAATTTAAGGATTGGTGGGGCTGGGAAGAACTAAACAACCCGGACGCACCGGATATTGTAGTAATTAAGATAGTGCTTGAGCCTGCATCGCAATACAACGGGCTACTGGGAGGCCAGATCGACATCGCGTGCAGTGTTCCTAGAGAAAACGTCAAGGAGCTCGAAGAACGGGGCTTCGGGGTAATTAAGCTGAAGGCATTCCACAACTTCCTACTGTTCTTTAACACTAAGAGGTATCCAACCAACATTACCGAGTTTCGCTTAGCGGTAGCTCACGCGCTAAACTTATCGAGGATAATCAATGACGTCCTACTCGGCTACGGGCAAGTCGCTAGTGGCGTCATACCAGCTGGTTTTCCAGGTAGCACTGAGGGCTTCGTGTACGAATATGATTTAGTCAAGGCTAGAGATTATCTGGAAAAATCGGGAGTGAAGACGCCTCTAAGCGAGCCGATCGAGCTATTGTACCAGGTGGATTACGAAGAGACGAACAAGTTCGCGGTGATCTTCAAGTCGGTAATGAGCGAGCTGGGTATAGAAGTTAAGCTGAACGCCCAGGACTGGACTAGGCTCAAAGACATCGCTAAAGGTGTGTGGGAAGACCCCGAGAAAACCCCCCACATAATAATGGCTGACTGGTGGCCTACGGTGCCCTCACCATACGACTATCTTTACACAATGTTTCACAGTGATTCGAGAGAGTGGAACTTCGCAGGGTACGAGAACGAGGAACTAAACAGGTTAATAGATGCTGCGTGGGAGCTGGAAGGTTCTAACTACGAGCAGGCGCTTGAACTCTACAGGCAGGCACACGAAATAATATTCAGGGAAGCGGTTGCTGTGGGTCTATGGGATGAAATAAGGCCATTCATATACTCGAAGAGAATTTACGTGCCCCAAGAAGCGCTCAACCCGCTTTACATGTACGTTATAAGATTTGAACTAGTGAAGGTAAGGTCGTAGAATTGCCTATAAGCTTGAACTACATAATTAGGAGAATCGTCCTCTCCTTCCTAGTTGTTATTGGAGTAATAGTCTTTTCATACCTTCTACTAATGCTCACTCCAGGAGATCCCGCGGTAAAATGGGCTGGTAATCCCCGCGGGCCAGGTGCCGCTAAGGCAGTTGAATTAGCTAGGCGTGAACTAGGTTTAAACCAACCACTCTACGTTCAAGTGGCCGGTTTCATCTACAACGTATTGACCGGAAACCTGGGTATGAGCATAGCCTATAAGATACCGGTAAACCAAGTCATCTTGTCCGGGTTCACATCCACGCTTGAACTACTGGTCTTCGCGTACCTGCTAGCTGTCCCGGTAGGTGTATGGCTTGGAGTATGCTCAGCGCTCAGAAGAGGGGGAAGGCTAGATGCCTTTACCCAATCGTTCAGTATAGTCTTAACCAGCACCCCCACGTTCTGGCTTGGCGCAATCATACTACTAATACTGTACAGCGCGTTCGGATTAATACCGTACGGTAGAGTTTCAAGCAAGCTTGTCCTGGAGAGCGGGTTTGAGCCCGTAACGGGCTTATACTTACTGGACTCGCTGATAACGGGTAACTTTCAGGTGTTTATTGACGTGCTAAAGAGGATGATTCCGCCCGCGCTCGCCATATCCATATACCCCATTGGCGCTCTAGCTAGGGTTACGAGAACCCTCGTGGCTGAGGCTCTTTTAGAGGACTATATAAGGGCGGTAGTGGCGTGGGGCGTCAGGAGGCAGACTATCATAAGGCAATTCGTGCTAAGATCGGCTATACCGCCATTGATTCAGGTATCCGGCTTGGCGTTCGTTTACAGCTTAGTGGACGCCATGGTCGTGGAAACGCTCATATATGGGAGAGAGGGCCTTGGGAGTATTCTACTAGATGCACTACATAAGTCTGATTTCCGCGTCGCGATAGCGCTGGTTGTTTACTTGACGATATTCTACATAGCCATCAACACGCTGGTTGACATCCTACAGGCTACTATTGATCCGAGGGTGAGGCTTTAGCGATGATCAGGCGGCCCCTTCTCGGGATAGTTTCGAGGAGTCTCGGTAAAGCGAGGTTTAAGATAGGGCTTTTCATTTCCATAACCGTTATCATTCTCGCGGTGATTTCCCCATTTATAGTGCCCTACCCGCGGGAGGGTTATGGTTATGTGCCACCCGAATCAAGTGGTAGGAGGCTGCTTCCGCCTTCATTGCAGTTTCTATTCGGGACAGACGCTCTCGGAAGGGATCTTTTCTCGAGAGTGATCATCGGGACCAGGACAGCTATAATTCAGGTTCTAACTGTTATTTCCATGAGCATGCTGATAGGAGTGATCATGGGCACGTGCTCGGCCTACTTCAAGGGCGTTACCGAGGCCGTTCTCAACTACTTAACAGAGCTTTTCATGTCGATACCTTCAATACTGATAGCGCTGTTCCTCCGGCTAACAATGGACCAGGGAATACACGTCGTCATCGCGTCGCTAACAGTGACTTGGTGGTCCTGGTATGCAAGAATATCCTACGTCTACGCGAAGAGCGTCGTTGAGCTGGACTACGTAGTACTAGCTAAATTATCGGGCTTAAGTCCACTTAAGATAATTATGCGGCATGTCGTGAGAAACCTGATTCAGCCCATGATCGTCCAGGCGATTTCGGACATGGGTAGCGTCTTACTCGAAGCATCAGCTATAAACTTCATGGGCCTCGGCCTACCCCCCGGCTCGCCGGAGTGGGGTGTTATACTGTACGAGGGCATAACTGGACTGAGCATTGAGGTGTTCACCAAGGCGCCATGGTTGATCATAATACCGGGTCTTTTCATACTGGTAACCACTCTCGGGTTCAGTTTGGTGGCTGATCCTCTGCGAGAAGACCTAGACCCCAGGCTACGTAGGAGGTGGAGGCTGTGGTTTTAGCGATCCGGGCCGAGAACCTGAAAGTAGGGTACGCGAGCGAGGAGGGGTACGTAATATGGGCCACTAGAGGGGTAAATCTCGAAGTCTCGGAAGGAGAGGCACTTTGCTTAGTAGGGGAAAGCGGGTGCGGGAAGTCGACGATAGCCAGCGCGATCGCGGGCGTTCTACCCCCTCACAGCATAACGGAAGGTAGACTATGGATCTTCGATCGCCTGGTGATCGATGGGCCCCGTCATAGATTTAATGGCGTTCGGGGCAGAACTGTCAGCCTAATACCCCAAAACCCGGGTACGAGCTTAAACCCGTTCATAACCGTTGAAGACCACTTCTACTACATAGTGAGAGAACTGCACAAGCTCAATAGGGAGGGGGCCAGGAAAACCGCACTTGAACACCTGCGAATGGTGGGGCTAAATAGCGATGTGCTAGATAAGTACCCCCACCAGCTAAGTGGGGGAATGCAGCAGCGGGTTTTAATCGCGATAGCTCTAGCAAGTGGTGCTAGAATAGTAGTCGCGGATGAGCCGACATCTTCCGTAGACGCCAATTTGAGGGCTCAAATACTAGCTTTAATTAACAAGCTGAGAAAAGAGCTTAAACTCACGTTGCTACTGATAACGCATGACATGCTCTCTACTGCAAGCGTGTGCGACAAAATAGCGGTCATGTATGCGGGTAAAATAGTCGAGGTGGGCTCTACGCAAGCTGTCTTGAATAAACCTTACCATCCCTACACGAGGATGCTTCTCGAAAGCATACCAGTCCTCGGATCCAAGAAGCCTTTAAAACCACTACCGGGAGAACCTCCAAGCCTCTTAGAGGACTTTTCCCGGTGTCCCTTCAGAGATAGGTGTCCATTTAGGGCAGATGTCTGCGAGAAGGAGCCGCCTTTAGTCCCCGTGAATGGTACGGGGAAACCCCATTATACCATGTGCTGGCGGTTTAAAGAGGTGATTGAACACGGATAGTAGTAGCGTTGTGGAACTCAAGGGCGTTTGGGCAGGGTACAAGATCGTATGGAGGGCAATGTCCATCTTTAAGCGGTACTACGTGGTCTTGAAAAACATAAACCTAAACGTTCGTAGCGGGGAAAGAGTGGCTATCATAGGTGAAAGCGGCTCTGGTAAATCCACTCTCCTCAAAGTGATCTTGGGGCTTCTCAAGCCTATAAGAGGCGAGGTTAGAATTCACGGGGTATCGATATACCAGTTGCCGTGGAAGAAGCGCGTTCAGACAATACGTAAAGTAGGCTACGTTCCGCAAGACCAGTATAAAGCACTGAACCCTTCCCTCGAAGTTAAGCAAATACTCGCCGAGCCGCTCGAAGTGCTGAAACTGGATAAAAAAACCATCGAGCAGAGAATTAAAGAGATATCAAAGCTCGTGGGTTTGCCAAGCCACGTACTGGACTTAACCCCTGATGAATTGAGTGGAGGGATGAGGCAGAGGGTTCTAATAGCTCGGGCCTTGATACACGAGCCCACGGTGCTTTTATTAGATGAGCCCACATCTGCGCTTGACGTGTCCATACAGGCGCAGATCATCAACTTGCTGAATGACGTGTACTTGAAGCTACACCCCACCATGATACTGGTAACTCACGACCTAGCTGTTGCCCAATATCTAGCTGACCGTGTACTCATAATTAAGGACGGTATTATCGTTGAGGAGGGCCCCCTCGACTGCGTTCTCAGATCGCCGAAAAGCGAGTATGCGAGATCTCTTGTCTTAAGCTACTACGTAACAGCTTCACTAAACCGCAATGAGCTCATCTAAGCTCATTTTTAAGCCTGCTTACAATCGCTTATAGTAGAGTACAGGTGTTTATGTGGAGGCGGTCACGTACGTTACCCCCAGACAGTATTCGATAATCAAATTGGTTTTAGAACTGAAGGAACCGCTACTAGTTGAAATCTCTGAAAGGCTCGGAGTACGGCAAGAAGACCTTATGAGGGATTTGAGCGAGTTAGAGGCCAAAAAGTTAGTTGAGGTGGTTAGGGCGAAAAGGCGGCATTACGTTCTCGCAGAGCTCGCTAAGTACTACTTAGAGCGCGGTTTTCCGGAAGAGGTAGTACACGATGCTCTTGCTACCTGTACAAGCAGGGTTGTCGAGGAGTTCGCCAAGTGCGTTGAGAACATTGCAAAATACCCCATTGAAGAAGTCTACGTAGGTATCCAGTACCTTGCAAGAAGTAGGTGCATCGTCATAGATAAAGGAGTAATAGTAGCTGTCAATGAAGATCGGTGCGTTGAGGCGTTGAAAAGCGCGAAAAGCTACCGGGAGCTCTTGAACAACGTCTCGCGCGGAATGGAGCTAGACGCGGATACCTTTAACTCCTTGAAGAGGCGTAGACTAGTTGAAGTGCAAGAAAGGGTAGTAATAACCCTCCGGCCCACTAACACGCTAGTTAGCTTATGGGAACGCGGTCTCGTAAAAGAGAAGATCTTGGTTACCGTTGTGAAACCCGAGTACGCCCCTGAACTGGACCGTTACTTAATTAAAGAGTTCGACCTCTCAGTAGAGCCCCCGAAACCCCGCCTTTCAAAGAAACACCCATTCATGCAATTCATAGATGAACTAAGGGAGATAATGGTCAGCATGGGCTTCGAAGAGGTTAAGGGACCTCATGTAGAATCCGAGTTGTGGAACTTCGATGTGCTGTACCAAGCCCAAGACCACCCCGCCAGGGAAATTCACGATACGTTTTTCATTAAAACGAGCTTACAAGCACGCGCACCTCTAGACTTGATTGAAAGAACGCAAATAGTCCACGAAACTGGGTGGGGCTATAAGTGGAGCCCTGAAAGAGCTCTCAAACTCGTACTCAGGAGTCAAACAACAGCTGTCACGGCAAGGGCCATTTACGAGCGGGGTCCCGGAGAGTACAGGGTCTTCACCATCGACAGGAACTTCAGGCCGGAGAGCCTCGATGCGAAGCACAGCATGGAGTTCTACCAACTAGACGGGGTGATAGTGGGTAAAAACGTCAGCTTCAAGCACCTCTTATACTTCTTCAAGGAGCTTGCAGCAGCACTTGGTATAAGGGAGGTGTGGTTTAAGCCAGGGTACTTCCCCTTCACGGAGCCCAGTGTTGAGGGGTACATTAAACACCCGAAACTTGGATGGATAGAGGTGTTTCCAGGAGGTATGTTTAGACCGGAGGTTATGGAAATACTTGGTGCAAGTACGTGTAAGGCGGCAGCGTGGGGTATTGGGGTGGACAGGCTGGCTATGACCGTTCTCGAAGTAGACGACATAAGACTGCTATTTTCAAGGAACTTGGAAGTCCTATCGAGTATGAGGTTCAAGGGGCTGGACTACTTCACGAAGAAGTCTACAGGTAAAAGTGTTAAGGTAGTCGACGCGCCTTTATAGGGTTAAAGCGCTCGATGGTTCATCCTCAAAAACAAAAACTCCTACTAGCCTTACTGCTAAAAGCAGTACTTAAGCACGACATCGCCTTCGACAAGGCATTCAGCCTGCTCGTGAAGAAGCATGGTTTGAGTAGCAGGGAGGCAGGCCTGCTCTACAGGGCCTTCTACAAGGTGATCATATACTACCACACGATCAGGTTCATGTCCGCGTACAGCGGTTTTGGACCGCGAATAGGCGGGTTAGTGGAATACCTATATGCCCGGAACTTCGACGTAGACTGCATTCTAGACGAGGTTAAGGAACTATCCCACTCGCTGTCCCCTACCCTACAATTAGCACTACTCCACGGTTACCCCTCATGGTTTGTCAGAGATCTCCACGGGAAGTTACCACTAAACGAACTCGAGAACATGCTAAGGAGTTTAAATGACCGTAAGAGATGGGTACGTGTAAATACGGCGAAAACGTCGATCGAAGACGCGATTGAGTGCCTAGAAAGAAGCGGTTTACGCGTTAAGCAGCACAGGGAATTCAAGGAGATGCTACTGCTCGAAGACCCCTTTGCTAAGATCGGAGATAACGAGTGCTTAAAGGAGGGTCTCGTCGTGCCGCAAGACATCAGTTCATACGCCTCAACGCTAGCTCTTGAAAACGTGCACGGGGACTTTATAGATGCTTGTAGCGCGCCAGGCATAAAGCTTATCCAGGTGCTCTCGCGAGCCACCATTACGCGTACCATCGCGGTTGATATAAGCGAGAAACGGGCAAGCGTCATCCCCAAACTCGTCAACTCGTTTCTAGGCACGGTGCCAAATCTTATAGTGGTAACTGGTGACTCGAGGACGCTCCATTACAATGTAAAAGGCGCGGCTGTACTCGTAGACTCGCCTTGCAGTAATAGCGGGGCCATCTACGCTGACCCCGTCGTTAAACTGCACCTTTCCAGGAAACGACTCAAAAGACTGCAACTTGTACAGAAAGCGTTGTTAGAGAACTGTCTAAAACACGCGGAGAAGCTGTTCTTCGTGACGTGTAGCGTTCACCCATTAGAGGGGGAAGAGGTGGTGGATTACTTAGTAGAAAAATACAGTGGTAAAATCGAGCTCCTCCAATTAAAACTCCCATATGTAGATAAAGGATACATGGGATACAGGTGTTCCAACAGCGCGTTTAGAATTTACCCCCACCGCGTGAATGGCCAAGGATTTTTCATCACCGCATTGCGGGTGCAAGGCATTGAGTGAAGTTAAAGTCGAGCACTTCTACGGGATATATCCGAGTAGCGCTTATGGAAACCTGCTTTTAGTAGACCCCCTACTACCTCCTAGAAAATGCTATGTAGACTGCATAACGTGCCCCCTGAGGCGAGACCGAGTTACAGAGGCCTCGCTAACCGCTAGTCAACCAAGCCAAATCCTAGGTAACATCGAAGAAAGGCTACCTACCGGGGTAGAGTTGAATGGCGTCTTGTTATGGGGCTCTGGCGACCCACTTCAACTGGTAAACATACATGAAATACTACTCTCCCTAAGAGCTTTCTTGAGCTCACGTGGCATTGGTCGTAAACTCTACGTTCATACGAGCCTCCTGGGGCTACTGAAATGCTCTGAGGGGAGTGCACAGGAACGTGCCAGGTTCGTATTAGAGCAGGTAGACGTGCTCCTAATACCGTTCCTCTGGTACGGGGCTGAAAAGTACTTGTTGGGGTGGCCCCGCGAAAGGAGCTTTAGCGAATATTTGGAACTATTGAGAAAGACCTTCGAAAGCAACCGAGATAAGTTAATCATAGAGCTACACCTATTCAAAGTACACGAGAACTATTACCCAGAACACTTCCACATAGATGAAACGGTCGCCGTTTTAAGGTACATTAAGGCAGAGGCCCTGGTGTTGAAACCCGTTGACAGGCCTCCTGCAAGTCCACACGTAAAGCCCTTACCTGAAAGCCGCGTTAAGCGTGTGTGCGAGTTCTTCGTCGAAGAGGGGTTTAAGGTGAATATCGACAGGTACGAGCCCCCTTCTACGCCTCCGCGCTGGCAGAAAACGGCGACCGTACTATATAACCACTTGTTGAGGATTCCTTCAAAGTACGTAGAGATCAAGGCAATGTACGGTGACCTCGGCATCATAGCGTTGAATAACCTGCTCTCAAAGAACATGGTTTCGAGAATTCCATGGAGCGGTGACATATACTTTACGGGAAAGTAGGGTACCAGGTTGTTTTCGGGGACTCCTATCTCTCCAAGCATTACTCGTCACCGGGAGAAGCCTAGAACCACGCGGTGGGCACGTAAAAGAGGCCTCTTCCGGGTCCATCAATATGAAGCTTACTCGACTCTAAGCCTCCGAACACTAGGGGGCTTCAAACCACCCTCCTCGGGCAACTAAAGGCCCCTTCGGTATGACTACAGCACCTTCCTTGATAACCATTTTCTACACGATAAACTCAACCCACTTCGGGCCCTGCGTTATTAGGAGTGGTGTGCTTCAGACTGGGCGTGAAGCTGAACCTCCACGCGGAGGGGGCGTAACCTTAAACCCAGCTGCAAATAACCCTAACCCCTTAAAGAGTACGTTAGCTAGGTATGGGAAGCGTGTGTCCTCGCTGTTCTTCGACTACGTGGCCAGGGGCACGCCCTCACTTCTAGGGTCGCACGCTAATACCAGTACTCCTTTACTTAGCTTGCCTACGTGAACGTGCCCCTTCAAGCCGAAGTAGTTTGCTTTCTCGGCAACTATGTTGTTGAGCTCGCTCCTGCTGGGCACTCTTAGGGGCTCTTCAATTATAACTTTCTGGCTACCGTAGAAGGTTGTATATATGAATCGCGGAGCTGAGAGCGCCTCGTCCACGTTCATGTTGTACGCGAACAGATTTTCGAATACCCTTAAATGAAGCTGAGGCCTTAGATCCCCACCAACACAGCCAATAATATACTTCTCGTTACCCCTGTCCACCCCGAGAACCGACAACGTGTGCAGGGGTAGCTTTTCTGGCGCCGGACTATTCGGTAAGCCCTTCTTCTTGGCAAACCCCACTGCCCTGTTCTGAACGGGAAAGCCCGATATCACTAGTCCTGAGCCAAAACTACTGAAGAGGCTCTGTATGAACCCCAATATGGCCTCTCCATCCGAGACCACGAAAAACGTCGTATCGCTAGCCGTGCCGTTCTCGTTTGAGGAGGCTTCGAGTTCGAGGTTACTTATATCAGAGTATTTTACGTGGCTCTGCGGATCTATGCTCATATAGTCCGGGTCTCCGAGGTAAAGGTCTCTGAACAAGTAAACGTCTGCAACCGGTTTACTCCACTTAACTATTCTACTTGGAGAGTCGAAGGGTTCCTCGCGAAGGCCTAGTTCGTACAGCGCACTTATTAGCTGAAGCGTTGAGACCCCCTGGGTATTTGGCGGTAACTCGTAAAGGGTCATCTCATCTACTTCGAGCTTAAGCGGTTTTACCTTATAGCTACCGTGCTCCATTAGATCGTCAAGTCCCACGTTCACGCCCTGATCCTGCAGTTCTGAAACAGTATTCTCTGCGAGTTCACCGTAATAGAACTCCTCCCAGCTACGTGAAGCTACCAACCTTAATGCACGTGCCATCTCCCTGTTCACATATAAATCCCCGAGTCTAAGTCCCTTAAAGTAATTAGCCCACTTGTAAACTGCGAGCTCCTCCTCGTTGAGTTTGCTAGCCCTTGCAAGCGAAAGACCTACATGGAAGCCACTATACGCTAACTTAATTGCGGGCTTTAATAGGCGTTCTAGGGGCATGGTGGCGTACTCTTCGTGTATGTGCCCCCACAAGTGTACAAGCCCTGGAACGGTGACTGTGAGGGGACCTCGTAGTGGTTTCTTCTCCAAGAATGCGTCGACATCAAACCCCTTCGGAGACCTGCCTGATGACATGTAAGCAACTACGTCGTCTCCAATGAAACCTAGTAGAAACGCATCTCCTCCTAGCCCACCCATGTGTGGTTGCACGACGGAAAGGACGGCGCTCACAGCTATTGCGGCGTCGAATGCATTTCCACCCTCTTTCAGTACCTCGACCCCCACCTGCGTTGCTAGCTGGTGGTCTGAAACCACGCCCTTCTCCCCGATCGCTACCTTTGTAACCATATACTTCACCTAGGGGTAGTACACGATGCCATCTTCTTTTAGCTTAGCAATATCACTACTCGAATACCCTAACTCCCTTAAAACCTCAACCGTGTGCTCGCCAAGTAGTGGAGGGTGCCTGGTGTTAATAAACCTCCTACCATTAACTGTGACCGGCTCGTTTAGTTGAGGTGTTTTATTGAGCTTTGGATGATCGAGGCTTATCACGACGTTTTCCGAGGCCACGTAAGGGTCTCTAAACACCTCGTCGATCTCGTATACGGGTGATGCGGGAACGCCGCCCTCTTCAAGTACCTTAACCCAATAATCTCTCGTATTTTTCTCGAATATGCTCTGTAGCGCATCGACTAGGTCCTTCCTATTAGCTACCCTGTCAGCGTTGGTCCTGAACCTCGGGTCCTCCGCCAGCTCTTTTGCGCCAACCGCGTTACACAGTAGTCTCCAAAGCCGATCATTGGCAGCGGCGACGATAAACCACTTACCGTTGGCGTCTCTAAAGGCCTGGTAAGGGGCCATTGAGGGGTGCGCGTGCCCCATTCTCTTGGGCCTTAGCCCGGTCATGAGATACATTAAGGGAACGTAGCACATTGAAAATATAGCGGTATCGTACATGGACACCTCTATTTTAGCCGGCTTTACCCCCGCATGTAGAGCGGCGAGCGTGTATATGGTGGCCATCATCCCCGTCATGACGTCGAAGAGCGCGAAGCTGACTCTCACGGGAGGGTCTCCTTCACTGCCCGTCGTCAGCATTAAACCCGACATTGCTTGTATTATAACGTCATACGCGGTTTTATGCTCATATATGCTACCCTGCCTAAAGCCCTTTATACTCACGTACACTACCTGGGGGTTCACCCTGACTAGGGTTTCGTAGTCAACTCCCAGCTTCTCAGGCACGCCAGGTCTAAAATTCTCCACTACGATGTGGGACCTTGCTACGAGCTTGTACAAAACCTCGCGTCCCTTTTCCGATTTGAGGTTAATCACAACGCTTCTCTTACCCCTATTTACGGACATGTAATACGCGCTCTCCCCGTTAACGAAAGGAAGCCACGAGCGCGTTTCATCGCCTTGAGGTGGCTCTATTTTTATCACATCTGCGCCGAGGTCAGCCAGAATCATCGTCGCAAACGGCCCCGCTAGAGTGTGACTTAAATCTACTACTCGAATGCCTTCGAGCATCAACCATGCCACCGAGCCTTACCTCTAGGAGAATAACACTACTGAGATTAATAATAGCCACGGGAGATCGCGCGGTAATACTCTCTCCCCTCCTTAAAAGTTCTAACAAATGCAATACATTAAGTGAATGCATATAGAGGGTATTGTGATGGCCCTATCAGCAACTAGTGCGGGAATATTCAGTAAGCTCTATTCGGTGTTTAAATCGCGAGATCCCCTTAAGCGCGAGATCCTGCAATCAGCGGGCATCATAGACAGGATGCTGAGATCCCTTGAAACGTCTAAGAAAAACCTCGAAACGGCTATAGAGGAGCACAAAAAAAAGTTAAAGGTACAAGGTGACGATAAAGAGCTGGCAAAGATCATCGATGATGAGATCAGGAACATATACGGGTACCTCTCGATGATCACTAAAACGATATACGACCTCGCAAGGGTGAAGTACAGGCTTGAAACCCTGTTCTACGTGGAAGAGCCGTTGAAGATCATACCAGAAGTGCTGGAAGAGCTCAGATCCGTGGAGCCCGTCATCGAGAAGATCAACCCACAGCTGATCAACCAGATAAAGGCACTCGAGCAGAGAGTTGCAAGCATTATGGCGTTATCGTCGTCTTACATACCGGGTATAAGTAGTATACCGCAACAACCGGTAAGCGCGAAGATCGACGTTAGTGAACAGAAGCGGGCTAAAAGCGTTGAAAGAGAGGCCATGGAATTGAGAGCTGGCGAAAAGCCCTTAGAGAGCGTTGCACGGAACCTGGTAAAAAGCACTGAACTTAAACGAGAAGAAACCGTTAGCGCTGTCACGGTAAGAAAGGCTGAAGCAGCACCGATCCCCTCCACTTCCGAGAGGTCGAAGCCCGAGCAGGAGGTCCTCAAAGATACGGTTAAGGCAGTAGTGGAGTCGAGCGTACCACTACACGTTGTCGAGCAGTGGTTACTTAACGAGCTTAAGGTTTCCGGGGGTGTGCTGGACATAAGGCTGTTCGAGAAAAAATATGGTGTAACGCGCGAGGTAGTCCTGGAGGCCATTAGATCCCTCGAAGCCAGGAACATCATCAGAGTACGCAGACGGTAGCGGTAGCGTACAGGCAGGCCGAGTAACCAGAGGTGCTAGCGTGAGCATGTACCACATAGCAGATAAGGGCGTAGAGTATGCGCAAAAAGCAATAGCCGCCGACAAGGCAGGCGACTACGAGACTGCGGTAAAGTACTATAAGGTGGCAATAGACTTCTTCACCAAGTACCTGATTTTGTACCCAGATGCGCCTTTGGCAGATTTCTACAAGGAGCTTATATCGAAGTACAAGAACAGAGTAGCCGCTCTTGAAAAAATGCTCGCGGAAAGGCCCCGAATAGCGGATACCGGCGCTTCCCCGGTAATTGGTGGTAATAGTGCAAATGTACAAGTATTCCAGGTACTGAGGCCCGAGCAGAGGCCTAAGAAAACGTTCGATGACCTCGTCGATTTAGAGAACGTTAAAAGGGCCCTCAAGAAATCTGTGATCTACCCCGTTAAGAGCCCGGACCTATACCCCCTCGGCTGGCCCAAGGGCATACTCCTTTTCGGCCCTCCCGGTTGTGGTAAAACAGAGATAACGCTAGCATTAGCCAACGAGATAGATGCTGTCCTTATAAACATCAGCCCAGCGGATATAATGAGCAAGTGGCTTGGTGATACGGAGAAGAATGTTAAGGCCCTTTTCACAGTAGCCCGCGAACTTGCAGGTCAAGGCGCCCCTGTAATAGTGTTCATAGACGAGGTCGATGCCCTTTTCCAACAGTACAGCGTCGAGATAGGGGGCGAGAAGCGGGCTAGGAATCAGTTTCTCATAGAAATGGATGGGCTTGCAAGCAAGGAGTGCTCGAAGCTTCCACTATTCGTGATAGGTGCAACTAATAAACCCTGGCTACTCGATATCGGGTTCATAAGGAGGTTTGAGCGGAGGATCTACGTGCCTCCACCAAATAAAGGCATCCGTAAACTCCTCTTCGAACATTACATAAGGATGCTTACAAAAACATTTCCCCTGGGTTCGATAGATTGCGATAAACTAGCTGACTTGACGGAAGGCTACAGTTCAGCCGACATAGTTTCCATAGTCAAAGAAGTACAAAACAACATCGTGGAAGAAATCAACGAAAGGGGCGTAAAGCCTACTGATAGGAAGGTCGAGACCGACGACTTCGTTGTGGTGATCGGTAAACATAAACCAAGCATTGATATGAAACTCGTCGAGGTCTACAGGGAATGGAACAGACAGTACGGTACGTACAGCGAAGAGCCGTGACTGCTGCTCTAATGGGGTTTCCGCGACTTCGTAGCAATGTTTAAATAAACCTCCATAACCATAGTTTTTACTGATGATGAGAGTCGTGCCTTAGGACCTTGATGAAGTTAACCCTCCGGGGTAGCTGACTCTTAAACGTTCCTGCTTTCATGTAATGAGCAAACATTCACGTGCCTTATGTACAAGTTTATGGCATTGTACAAAAAGGTATTTAAAACCATGACTGTATTATGTCCCATTGGTGGTACGCATGCCGTGTACTCAGAAAGTTAAAGTCAAGACGCCAAGTGGCAAGGAACTCGAATTAGTGCCAATCAAGGTGTGGCAGCTAGCCCCCGCAGGTAGGAAGGGAGTAAAGATAGGGTTATTCCAGGACCCAGAAACAGGCAGGTACTTTAGAGTAAAGGTACCCGACGAGTACCCGATTTGTGGTTAAGAACCCCGTTCACCGGGCTAGACCCTTTTTTACCGTTTCACTTTTCCAGCTCTTCGTGTTCTCGGGGTACACAGGGCATTACTGGCCGTTGAATGTAAAGAAGCGTATTAATGCGCTCCCTGCCTCACAACTTTAACGCAGTTGCTTTAAAAGTTCTCGTAGAGTACTTCGCTGCCCCCCGCAGTTAGTAAAATAAAAGTGTCCATGAGTACTTATAAGGTCTCAGCCCCTTACCGCGATCGGTGGTAGCTAGCAATGTACGTACCCAGGCTCCCGACGCTTAGTGATGTGAATGTGCATGAAAAGAAAGTGTTCATGAGGATAGACATCAACGTGCCAATAGATCCCGATACGGAGGAGATCATCGATGACAGGAGGATACGCATTCATGCGCGGTTCATTAGAGAAATAATGAACAAGTATACTCCTGCACTGGTGTTAGGCTCGCATCAGGGTAGGCCGGGCTCTTCGGACTTCATTACACTAGAAAGGCACCGGGAGCTCCTAGAGAAGTACCTGGGAGAAAGGGTGAAATTCGTAAACGACGTCATAGGGCCTACAGCTCTGAACGAGATAAGGGCTCTTAAACCAGGTGAAATACTACTACTTGACAACCTGAGGCTGGTATCGGAGGAAATTCTAGAAGCTCCTCCTGAAAAACATGCTTTAAGCATATTTGCTAAAAGAATGGCCTCGGTCGTGGACGTCTACGTTAATGACGCGTTTGCAACGGCCCACAGAAGCCAGCCTAGCATTGTCGGGTTGCCGCTATTGCTACCCAGCGCGATCGGCCCATTATTTGAAATGGAGATAAAGGCGCTCCGCAGGATTCTCGCGGAAACGGAACCTCCACGGGTTTACGTACTTGGAGGTAAAAAGGTCGCAGAACACCTGCGCGTTATAGAAAACCTAGCTAAGAGCAAGCTAGCCGACCGAATACTAACCGGCGGGCTCTTAGGGCTACTATTCCTGGCCGCGAAAGGAGTCGACATCGGTGCAGAGAACTTCAAGTTGCTCGAGGAAAACGGCCTCACCCCCTTCATTCCGAGAGCGAGGCACCTCTTGCTGAGGGGTGCGCCGATCGAAACGCCCGTAGACTTTAAGATAAAGCACAACGGCAATACGGAAAACGCTTACCTAGGAGAATTGCGAGGTACTGCAATGGACATAGGCGAGCACACCCTCAAGATATACGAAGAGCTATTAAAGGAGGCTAAAACGATAGTCATGAGAGGTCCAGCCGGCGTAATCGAAGTAGAAGAGTTCAAGGCTGGCACCCTTAGACTACTTAAGGTCGCCATTGAGTCTCAAGCATTCGTCTTAATAGCAGGTGGCCATTTAAGCTCAATGGCACCGCTAGACGTAGACAGTAGTAGAATACACGTCTCAACGGGGGGAAACTCCCTGCTACTCTACCTGAGCGGCGAAGAACTCCCCGCTATTAAAGCATTAGAGCTCTCCGCTAAGATATTCCTAGGATGGTAGGTGGTATCATGGGAGTAAAGGTGGCCGTAAACGGGTATGGCACTATAGGTAAACGAATAGCAGACGCGGTTTTAAGGGTAAAGGACTTCGAACTCGTCGGGGTTGCCAAGTATACCGTCGACTACTCTGCCCTACTGGCTCATAGGAATGGGATAAGGATATTCACACCGCGCGAGAAGTTCGCCGAGTTCAGGAACGCCGGCGTAGAGCCTGAAGGCACCGTGGAAGACCTGGTGGATGGGGCTGATATAGTGTATGACGCATCACCAGGGAAACAGGGCGCTAAGAATAAGGAGCTGTACGTTAGGTACAATAAGCCGGCAGTATTCCAGGGCGGCGAGTCTCCCGAAGTTGCAGGGCTAAGTTACAGCACACTCTGTAACTATGAAGCAGCTATTGGTAAGAAGTACGTAAGGGTCGTTAGCTGCAATACCACCGGAATGTTGAGGATAATCTGCTCCATAGGCACCGGGCAATTGGACTCCGTGTTTGCAGTAATCGTGAGGAGGGCTAGTGATCCTCGCGAAGACCACAGAGGTCCCGTGAGCTCTATAGCGCTTGATTCCTCTACGATACCCAGCCACCACGCCCTCGACGTCAAAACGGTCGTGGGGGATGTTTCCATCGAAACAGTTGCCTTGGTCGTTCCTACGACGCTAATGCACATGCAAGTAATGAACGTGAAGCTCAAAAAACCCCTCTCTACCGACGAGCTAGCCGGGCTTCTGCGATCTAGTGGTAGAATACTAGTTCTCGACTCTACGCTACTGAAGATAGACTCCACGGGCAAGATCGTAGAGCTTTCAAGGGATGCTAATAGGCCCCGCTACGACATTTACGAGAATGTTGTATTCTCCAACATGGTTAAGCTCGCCAAAGAGGCTTTTACATTGGTACAGGCAATTCACCAGGAGGCAATAGTCATTCCAGAGAACCTGGACGTAGCTTATGCGATGATGAACCTCGAAACCGACCCTCTAAAAGTAGTCAAGAAGGTTAACGAGGCGCTCGGAATAGGTGCTTTGCAAGGCATAATACCCAGTGAGGCTAAAGCCTCCTAGTGGTGATAGCTTGTCGGAAGCCCCTTCTTACACGATAAGCTTCTACTACAGGAAAATACTGGTACCCGTAGACGGTAGTGAGACAAGCCTCAAGGCGTTAATGGTAGCTGCTGACCTGGCCACGCGTTATGGTTCCCGAATAGTGGTGGTAAGCGCTAGACCGCGGGGAGCCGGCGAGCTCGAGGACCCGCTTGTTAAGGCTAAAGAAAGGTTAAAGGGATTGCCCGTAAATGCTAGCTACAAGAGCATTGAATATGACCCTAAAAACGAGAGCCCCCAAGCAGCTGTAATCAAAGAGATCATTAGCGAAGGCTACGACCTCGTGATCCTGGGTGCACGGGGTAAAACGTGGCTCAGCGAAATAAGTCTAGGAGGCTTCGCTCTCTCGCTAATAGTCAACGCACCGGTCTCCGTATTCGTTGTTAGGTGATTCTTCAAAGCAGCAAACCGGGAAAACCGAAACGGTTTTATTTGACCATGCTTCACGCCGATTTACACTGGCACCAGCATGAATCATGAATACCGTAACCAACCACCTAGGTGCGGTATTTAAATTTTACACTTTTCATTCTTTCTTGATTGACGGCTCCAATTCAAGCTAAGGTGTCTTTGTGAACGGCTTGCGGGGCTTGCTAGAACGGTATTCAGGGGTACCGTTAACACTTGAAGCTAGGGACTTGTTAAGGAAAATTACATTGTATCATAGGATTCAAGGTAGTAGTGGGCTCGAGGAGGCCACCAAGGAGATCGCGGAGAGTTTCGAAACGATGGGGTTTAAGACCACGCTATTCGAAGTACCGAGTAGCAGTAAAAGGGGGTTCATGGAGACGCCCGTTTCCTGGAACGCCAGGGACGGGTTTGTGGAGCTTAGAATCGGAGGTTCCCAACTAGCCAAGTTCAACTACCATGACCACCCCACTCTGATTGCAGCTCATTCCCCTCCCAGTGAAGGCTGTGGAGAGCTCAAATACTGTAAGGAGGTGTCTGGGTGCGATGGAGAGGTGGTGCTAGTCGAGGCGCCCGGCTACATCGCCTACCGGGAAATACCCGCGCGCTTAATAATACTGTATGATAGCAAGAGACACTCGGAGGCCGTGCCGTACACGGGCCTCTTCATCAAGGAAGGGGAGATCAAGAATACCAGTGTCGTAAATGTACCTTACACTACCGCCTTAAAGGCCATTTCACTACTAGGCAGGAACGAGAAGCTCGAGGTATGCTGGAAAGTCGATACCGAATACATGTCAAAGCCCATGTACGGGCTACTGGCGTATAGCGGCGAGGACCCGGGTGTACTTTACATTAGCCACATATGTCACCCGAAACCAGGAGCACATGACAACGCTAGTGGTGTAGTGGCGAATGTACTTACTGCCAAGCTACTACGTCGATCCCCGGAAAAAATATCTCATGCACACCTCTTTGTGCCCGAGTACTCGGGCACGGTCTACGTTCACGAGTACCTGCCATGGATGCCGGTTGCCGCAGTAAACTTGGATATGGTGGGTTCGAAGCAGTGGGTTACGAACTCAACGCTCAACATAGTTAACGCGCCTCTATTCGCGAGATCCGTTTCACCGGCATACGCGTACATAGCAACGAAACTTGTACTAGACGAGGCAAGCTCTTTTGGAGGATTCAAGCTACCAGCATCCAGGTACTCTCTAGCACCATATACTGCGGGGAGCGACCACGACGTAACTACGCTGTGGGGTATAGATAGCGTGATGCTGAACGAGTGGCCCAGTAAGTACTATCACACGGACATGGATGACGCCGACACAATATCGCCCTCGCAACTAGTTAACAAGGCAGTAATATCGGCACTAGTGGGCAGCGCCATTGCCGGTAATCACGGGAAAGGTAGTATCGAGAGCGCCTTCAAGGACTTCGTCAAGTCGTGGTATGCTATCGAGTCGCTTAAAGCAGGAATAGACGTTTCCCGGGTGAGTGGAGTCCTAGAAAATCAAGTGGAGTTAAGTGTAAACTTCGAATACACTCCCCTCTCTTCCCGGTATTTGTATGGTAAACTCGGTGTAGCGGCGTTTCTCAAGCTGAGGAACGTGAAGGGCGCTTACAGCTTCATATCCGTGTACGCGCCACTTGCATACCTTAATGGCGTGAACAACTTCTTCGAGCTCTTCCAATTGGAGAACCTGCTCCAATGGAGTAGCGAGGAGAGGCGGCTACTGGAAGAGGCCTGGCTTAAGGTTGAAGAGGACATTGGGTGATACCATGCCCGTAGTTAAGGTTAGCAGGAGGGACCTCGAGTCGTTGCTCAAAGTAAAGCTAGAAGCTTCAACCATTTATAAAACCCTCGCTAGGTTAAAGTGCGAAGTCGAAAGGGTACAAGACGACGTCATAGAGTACGAGGTCACGAGCGACCGCCCCGACCTATTCAGCGTAGAGGGCCTTGCAAGGGCTCTCCGACCCTGGCTAGGGTTGAAATGGCGTGAATTCACCGTGGTAGAATCGAGTGTAGTGGGGCATGCTAAAAGCATCCCCCAGAGACCATACTTAGCGCTAGCCGTGGTTAGGGATCTAGCTTTATCGGACGAGGCGATCTCGCAAATAATGCAGCTACAAGAAAAGATCACCCAGACCTACGGACGCGCGCGCAGGAAGATCAGTATTGGTGTTTACGACCTAGATGAGCTAGTGCCTCCAATACACTACGACTTAGCAGACCCTGACCTCACTTTCAGGCCTCTCGGAGAGCTGAGAGAGATGACCTTGAGGGAGATCATCGAGAAAACCGAAAAAGGCATCTTATACGGTTACATAATAAAGCACATGGAGAAGTACCCGGTTTTACGTGATTCGAGGGGCAATGTACTGAGCCTTGTACCAATCATCAATAGCGAGGACTGTAGAGTGAGGCCTGCAACTAAAAACGTTCTCATAGACGCTACGGGGATGAGCGCAGATGACGTTGTAAACGCAGTCACAATCATGGCTACCAGCATAGTTGAACGCTCTGAGAGCGGTATTGTAGAAGTGGTTAAAGTCCACTACGAGAACGGCATCGTTGTCGAAGCCCCCAAGAGAACGGCAGAACCCGTAGAAGTTCCCGTAGAGGAGGTCAACGACCTCGTCGGCGTCCAGCTAGGTGTTGACGACATTGCACAGTTGCTCAAGATGTTTTATTACGACGTCGTAAGCTCCACAGACAGGCATCTCAAAGTAAAGCCTCCCATTTACAGGATCGACGTGAAGTCCTGGGTTGACGTAGCCGAAGACGTCGCGATGGCGTACGGCTACGAGAAACTGGGCTCAGAGGCGGGATCGCTTCCTCCAAGCAACGTCCCTGGCAAGATAAGCCCCATAGAATACCTCTCGAGGCGTCTAAGAGACATACTCGTAGGTCTCGGTTTCCAGGAAGTCGCTAATTACATGATGAGCTGTAGGGCCGTTCAGCTCGACGTACTAGGCCTCCAGCACGAGATGTTCCTAGTTGAAAACCCGCGGTCAGAAAGGTTTGAAGGAATCAGGATCTGGCTCGCACCGCAGCTCCTCGAAGTAGTTAAGGAGAACAGTGAAAGGTACTCTAGGTTGATGGTGTTCGAGATCGGTGACGTGGTAGTACCGGACGCGAACTACGAAACGCTAGCACGCGTTGAGCGGAGGCTGGGAATAGCAATAATGCACGATAAAGCAACAATCACCGATGGACTAGCTTACACCAAGTCTATTCTAAGCGAACTAGGGGTAACGCCGGTTTTCGTGAAGGGGCGGGTTCAGGGTTTCCTGCCGGAGAGGACGGCAGTAGTGCTAGCCCATGGTAGTGAGCTGGGGTTCGTCGGTGAGGTGGATCCTCGTGTTCTCTGCAGGCTTGAACTCAAAAACCCCGTGGTAATCGCGGAGCTCGATTTGCACAAAGTTTTAAGTCTCTGTACCCGCTAATAATAGCTTCGAGGATGAAGCTTGGAAGGGATGACCTTTTTCGGGATGAATTGACGGGCCTAGCTGAATGCCTACTACTCTACTACGAACCTCACTACCGCGCCCTTGTTCCTGGGCCTTGCAACGAACACGTGTAACCCGTCAAACACCTCCTTAAGCTTGCTGGAGACCTCAACGGCCTTTTCGTGCGTATCCGTTATACCATAAACAGTGGGGCCCCACGAGCTCTGGCCAACCCCCACTAAGCCGAGTTCCTTCATTTTATTGATAACGGCTGCGGAGTGCTGAGCAAAGACGCCTCCTTGATACTTGCTAAACATCTTGCCAACCGTTTCCTGGAATTTCGTTAAGGCTTTTGCGAATAGTTCGAACTCGCCCTCGAGTAGCGAGGGGAGGAGCTCTGCGAACAACGTATAAGATGCGTACCAGATTACCTCGCCCGGCACCTCTTCCCTGGCTTCGAACACCTCTCTCTCACGTATTTCATCTAGCCCTGTTCCAGCGGGAATGGCCACTACAAATCTCCAGCTTTCCGGTACTTCAAACCTCATCAGTAGTTGCGGGAAATCCGCTTCATGCCGCTTACCAGAGTCCACAACGAGCCCTCCATACATGTATATGTACGTACCCACTCCTGAAATCCTCCCGAGACCGATCTTCTTAGCCATCTCCACTATCTCTGCAACGTCGGGGTTTAAGCCGTTAGAAAGCATTAACCCGTGCGCCACTGAAAGCAGAAGCTGCGTAGTTGAACCGAGACCAACGTGCACGGGTACGCATTTTTCTATGACTACTCGGCCACGCTTCAGGCCGTATTCCTCGACAATGGGTTTTATCCGGGTGTATACTTCGCTGGATCTGCAGCCTTCAATTGATATCGGGTCGTCAACGTAGACGCTGATCACCGTTTGTGGCCGGTCAATTGCCACCCCCACGGCAATGTAGAGCCTGTAGTCTTTGTTAAAGGGATTAACTAGACCTAGGTGGAGCCTGGATGGGGCCTCTATCGTTATTTTCCTAGCCATGTGTTAACGAGCACCCAGAGCCTTTTTGCCACGTCTATGTACTCCTCATTACACGTCTTGTTAATAATCTCCAGCACCTCTTCGGCTTTTTTAGCATATTGAATCTTCTTTTCAGAGTCCTTAACGTCTCTGACTTTTGTTGCATAAACTGCGAATTCCACCAGGCTACCGTAGCACCTAGTGTATGGTTCCACCTCCGCGTAGTTGTTGAATTCAGTGCTCTTAACTTCGTACACGGCAATAACATGTTCTCCGTAATCTACTACAGATGCCCTTTCTAGGACAACGTAGCCGACGCCCTCAGCTAGTACTGGTAGACCGTGCATGGCTGCGATCTCCCGGTTGGCATCGAACTCTAAGACGCGCTCGCGTTTAAAGGCAGTTTTCACGAATAACTGTGGTTTATGAACGATGTTGAGGACGACGACATTACACGATAGTAGCACATCGAATAACCTACTGTTCTTGTACGCTTTAATCTCCACGAAATTGCCTTTCTTCTTGAATCCAACGGGAGCCGCGTACGGCTCGTTCATGTACATTGCTGTTAGCACTGCCTCGTAAACAATGCCGTCTTTCATGGCCAGTTTCATCGTTATTGACACCCCGGCCCTAATCGAGTCGCAGTCCACAGAATATATCGTACACTTCTACTAGGTCTCTGAGATTGCTTATTAGCGCTACTCGTAGCTCCGGCACGTACTTTTTCTCGGTACGGCGCCTCGAAATCAACACACCTACACCGCCCGATGAAAGCGCGCCTCCAATGTCCTCTACCACGTTGTCCCCAACGTAGATAAACCTGCTCGGGTCAACGCCCATCCTTCCCGCGAAGAGCAGGAAGATCCTGCGATCGGGCTTCGAGATCCCAACCTCATCAGAGAAAACGCACTGCTTGAAGTACCTCGATATACCTAGTTTTCTAAGTAACAGCCTCGTGTACGTGCTAGGCCAGAACAGCACGTTCCCTATTATTCCCGTTTCAACACCGGCATGGTTAAGGGCCTCGAGAGCCTCTACTACGTCACCGTACAAGATATCAGTACCAGCTGTTTCAAAAGCCCCCCTAATCAGCTGATCCACTTCTCCGGTACTGGTGTTAAAGGCCATTGCTAGCAGCCTCCTCGATACGTTAAACAGCTCGTTGACAGGCATTTCCGGGTTCTTACGCCTCACGCTCTTCGCCTCTTCGTGTGCTTTGAAGACATTCCGTGTAGCTATGTCCAGGTCTAGGCCAGTGGCGTAAGCAACACTTCGCGCAATCGCCTTTAACACCCTTTCGAGGTCTAGTAGCGTCCCCCACACGTCGAACCCAACTACACAACGGTCTCCGCTATCACCGGCCTTCAGGTAAGTCCCCGTGAGGGGCTTCAAACCTATCAACCTCCTCAACTAGGTGATTTATGACTTGGGATAATAGTTCAACGCCGAGAGCTACGGCGTCGGGTGAGCCGGGTAAGACAACGGCTACTTTCCCATCATGCAGTATGCACAGCGTAGTCCTAGTTAGTATGGCGTTGATTCCTATTCTCTGGTAGGACATGTACCTATAGAGCTCTCCAAACCCGGGTAAACACCGCCATGCTACATTTTCAACGACGTCAACAGTTATATCGCGCGGACTCGGCCCCGTACCCCCTAAAAACAACAGCACTCTTTCCCGCGAGCTCCTTAGAACCTTCATTAGTTCTCGGTAAGAGTTTCTAGCTACTACTTTTCCGCTAACGCACACGCCCTTACCGCTCAGCGCCTTAACGGCTAGCTCCCCGCTCACATCGGTTAATGAACCCTCGGCAACCCGGTCGCTCACGACCACTACCTTGAGGCATAGGGGCTCTTCTTTGCCTTCCACGCGCTACACCCACGATTATACTGGGTTCCGGGATTACTTAATTGGCACTAAAGTAATTAATGTAGAGGCGCGCGGATAGCCGCTTCAAGGCAAAGTAGCTGCGCGCTCTATAGGAGGAGATCGACGAAGTGCTTGGCCACTACCCTGTTGTCTTTAAAGGTCACTCCTTCGAGCTCGAGTATTTTTCTCTTGAAGTCTGTACCAAAGCCGCTGTACCCGCCTAGTTCGCGCGAACCGTATACCACCCTGTGACACGGCACGACGATTACGTTCTTGTTGATCTTTAGGCAACGTGCGACAACACGTGGATGTATGCCCAGGACTTTTCCAATATGCCCGTAGCTAGTCACATAGCCGACTGGTATTAACTGCGTTAACGCGTAAACGGCGTTACATATGTCATCCATATTCGGCCGCCTCACCTTTACAACCTTACCACTCCTTTCCACGACGAGCATTAATGAGCACCCCCACTCCTCCATATAGTCACGATCTTCCCTCTAGATCCCTCTCCAATCCGCCTAGCTACGGGATCGCATTTTGGGACTAGTATAAATACCACGGGCTTTCCGAGGTCAATGTCGGAGAGGTACTCGAAATGGGACATCCCTTTCGCTACTACGAGGTCAGACTCCGCGATCAGGCTTCGCACCCCTTCGCTGACGTGGTTCAAGTGTATGCTTGAACAGCTACAACCGTAACTCTTAATCCCGTCAACCAGCTTACCTAAATTGAGCTGCTCTACGTCACTTAGCGAAATGTCATTCTGAAACCCGGGCTCATCTTTTACGAGGCCATAGACGGCGTTACCCCACTTCCTAATTTCGCTTATCAGCAGGGTATCATATACCGCCTCGCCCGCATTATCGAAGAGCCAGACGATCTTCAAGCTACCCCTTACGACCAGGTCGTATAGGAGGCGAGAGTCATCCTTGTAGACGGCGTATCCTTCCACGAAGTGAGGGGTCATTGCGTATTCGAGGGGCTTATGATCTGCAACCCCGTAGTCAACGAGGTTAGCCACCGCCGATAGTCTAACCAAGTAGTTAAACTTCTTAAAGCCTTCAAGCCTTGAGGCGTACTCCATGTGCAGCGGAAGGTCTTCAAGTGCCCTTCTATTCGATGCGCTCTTCAGCGCCCTGTAGTACTCCACGACGCCTGGAACGTTTAGAGCCACATACCTGAAGAACTCTGAGGCGAGCTCCGTTAACTCTGCGTCAAGACTAAACCCTTCGAGCACTTTTAATGCTAGTTTTCTCGCGAACTCTAATTTTAACTTAGCGTTGACACCGGCTTGTTCTACTTCCTTAAGCCTGGTTGATAGAATGCACCTTAAGCACTCTATTTCTGGTTTCAAGCCCGACCCCACGCGCTACATATTACGTAGTTAAGGATTAATACTTCAACCAGTAAAATAGATAGCGGGCCATTGGGGTTCACTTAATGCTTACCACCACGCTAGAAGACCCGTATGGAAGGGTTATTGACAGCCTTAGAATACTCGTAACTCTCAAGTGCAACTACAAGTGCATTTTTTGTCATAGTGAGGGCGTTCTAGGGCACGCGGAGGAGGTGCTGAACGCCGAAGATTACGGCTTCATAGCGGAAGTCGCCAGTAGCGTGGGCATTAAATTCTACAAAATCAGTGGAGGGGAGCCACTGCTTAGAGACGATATAGCTGATATAGTGAGGAGCATAAAACCGCACGCACGCGAACTCTCCCTGGTCACGAACGGCTCACTACTACTTGAGAAGGCGAAGCTCCTCGCAGATTCCGGTTTAGATAGGTTGAACGTAAGCCTACATGCGTTTAGTAAAGCTCTATACGAATACGTTACCGGTAGCTACGTGCCGGTGAGCAGGATTGTTGAAGGGGTCAAAGAAGCCCTCAAGTACGGCATTAAGGTTAAGATAAATTTCCTGGCAATGAAGTCTAACCTAGGTGAGTTTTTCAAGGTACTGGAGTTTGCAGAGGAGAACGGTCTAGACGTCAACCTGATAGAGCTCATACCCCTCGGCGTACCACTAGATACCTATAGGCGAGAACACGTGTTCTTGGGCTCCATCGTGGACTTCCTGGAAAGAAACAGCGCGGCTAAGTACTACAGGGAACTACACAACAGGCCCGTCTACGTTCTCGCCAGCGGTATAAAAGTCGAGGTCGTCATTGGGTATGGGAATTACCTGTTTTGTAGTAGGTGTTCTAGGCTAAGGTTGACGCCGGACGGGTATTTGAAGCCGTGCCTTTACGTTGAAGACTTAAAGGTATGTGTGTTAAAGAGTGTTAAGGCGAGGGACAGAGAAGGGTTGATGAACGCGCTTCACGAGGTAGTGAAGCTTAGAATGCCCTACTTCAAGTTAGAGGTGGGTGGTGGTGTCGGCCAGGATGATCGACGTAACCAGTAAAAATGAAGCCTACAGAGAGGCAACAGCGACGGGGTTTATCAGGTTAAAGCGCGACACGGTAGAGCTTATTAAGAGAAACCTGGTCGAGAAAGGCGATGTTTTAACGATTTCAAGCGTTGCAGCCATAAACGCAGTCAAGCAAACCCCGCACATACTACCCTTAACTCACAACATCCCGATTACGGGCGTGGACGTGAAGTTCAACGTCGAAGACGATGGTGTTAAAGTCTACGTCAAGGTTAAGACAACCGCGAAAACGGGGGTTGAAATGGAGGCTTTAGTAGGCGTTGCCGTGGCACTCCTCAACGTGTGGGATATGGTTAAGAAGTACGAGAAAGACGAGAAAGGTGGGTACCCGTACACGGAGATCACGGAGATCAAGGTCCTGGAGAAAATAAAACGGGAGGTGAGCGTTGAAGGTCGTGATTAAAACCTACTCGGTATTCAAAGATGTCCTTGGAAACGAAATAGAGTTAGAGCTTAAAGAGCCTTTAACCGTTAGAGAGCTCTTAAGGATCCTGGAAGAAAGGTACACCCTGCCTCGAGATCTCGAAAAACTCGTAATCGTAGACGACAAGGTCGTGGATGAAAACTACGTTATAGATAGAGACACCACCGTGCACGTAGCCCCTCCTTTTTCTGGTGGTGGCAGGCTCGTTGACGTCAAAATCCTCGACGAGGACTCGGAAGTAGACTTCAACCAGCTGTTGAAAGGGTTAATGAATTCCGGAGCAGGCGCTTTGAGCGTTTTTGTAGGCTTCGTTAAGAAATACGTTGAAGATCACGAGGTCTACGAACTCGAATACAGCGCGGTAAATAGTGTTGCACTCAAACAGCTCGAAAAGATTGCCCACGAAGAGGCTGAAAAGCACGGCCTAAATGCCGTAGTGTTGTGGCATTACCTCGGTAAGCGTAAACCCGGAGACGTGACGGTCATAATAGCCACCGTTGCCCAGAATAGGGTTTCAGCATTAAATGCAACGCGCAATATACTCGAACGAGTTAAGAAAGAAGTACCGATCTTTAAGCTTGAAAGGAGGTCGGATGGCGAGTACTGGGTAGTCGGTGATGCTAAGCGCTACCAGCGGCGGGCGAGTAATGAGTAGCTAGCAGTGACGATAGCTTCACCGCGACAAGGTAGATGGCTTAATGAGCTACGAAAACCAGAAGCAGATAGCGGTACGGCTACTAGTAATAGGCCTTGTGCAGGGAGTTGGGTTCAGGCCCTTCGTATCGAGACTGGCTACCGGGCTTGACATCTACGGGTACGTGAGAAACGTAGGTGGAAGCGAGGTCGAAATATGGATTGAGGGCCCCGAAGACAGGGTCTACGAGTTTCTACTTGCCCTTCACCAGGACAAGCCCGTGGTCGCACTTCTTGACCAGGTATACATGTCCATCGAGGAACCTCGTGGATACACGAATTTCAGCATCGAGAAAAGTCACTTAAACGCTATTGCGAGGTCGAACATCCCGCCTGATTTCGCGATCTGCAAGGACTGCCTCGCTGAGGTATTAGACCCCCAAAACAGGAGGTACCGGTACCTTTTCAATTCATGTGCTTGGTGTGGTCCAAGGTTCTCGATGATATACAGGGTTCCATATGACCGAGAAAACACTGCAATGAACAAGTACGTACTGTGTGATGAGTGCCTCCGCGAGTACGATGACCCCGGCAATTTAAGGCGCTACCACGCAGAGGGCATTAGTTGCCCGAGAGATGGACCTCGTGCATATCTACTTGACAAGGACTTCAAACTAGTAGATTCCGAAGACCCAGTATATCAGGCTTCAAAGCTCATCGATGAAGGCTTCATTGTGGCGGTTAAGGGTATTGGAGGGTATCACATAGCCGCCCTGGCTTCAAACGATGACGTAGTACTGGAATTAAGAAGGAGGAAGAAAAGGCCTCACCGGCCCTTCGCCATCATGGGCCTCAATACCGATGTCTTAAGGGACCTTGTCCACATGGATGAGGTGGACGAGGCCCTTTTAAACTCTCCCCAAGCACCCATACTCCTACTCCCCAAGAAAGAAGGTTCTCCCGTCTCGAAGTACGTGTCTCCGGGCCTGTACCACGAAGGTGTTTTCGTGGCCTACACCGCGCTACACTACCTACTCCTAATGAACACCCGCGATAAGTTCCTGGTAATGACTAGTGGAAACGTGTCAGGCGAACCGATGTGTACGGATGAGGAGTGCGCGAAGTCGAGGTTATCCAGGATCGTCGATTACTTCCTCGTACACGACCGGGTAATCGTGAACAGGGTAGACGACAGTGTTATCAGGAAGACGGGCGATCAGTACCTAATGATCCGTAGAAGCCGGGGATACGCGCCAATGTGGATAAACCTCAACAGAGACCTTGGAGGGGAATTCATAGCTTTCGGTGGAGATCTAGCCTCCGCGGGTGCGGTTGGGTTCGAAAACCGGGTGGTCTTAACCCAGTACATTGGTGACCTAGACTCCATTCAAGCACAGAAAGAAATGCTGAAGTACGTGGACTTCCTCGCGAGGAACTACAATATTGGATTGAGAAATGAGCCCTACATAGTAGTAGACATGCACCCTCAACTCCACTCCAGGCGCTTAGGGCTAGAATACGCCAAGCTGAGATCCTCGCCGTGGATCGAGATACAGCACCACTACGCTCACGTTCTGGGAGCTGCAGTGGACAACGGACTGGAAGGCACGGTCGCCGGTATAGCAACAGACGGCGTCGGTTGGGGTACCGATGGGACCATATGGGGTTGCGAAGTAGTGGTTTTTAACACGGAGTCTTACGGCTTTAAACGAATAGCTTCCATAAACCCCCTCCCTCTTACTGGTGACAGGGATACGTACATACCCCTTAGGCTACTATGCGCGTACTATTCTCTCAGAGGTGTCGACCTCGCTGAAATCCTGAAGTACATGAACGTCAGGAACGGGAAGGAGGTGTTCGAGTGCAAGGCTGCGCATACCCTGGTAAAGCTTAAGAGATATACCCCAGCTTCTAGTACGGGCAGGCTTCTCGACCTCGTGGCGTCTATTCTCAACCCGGGCATTGAGAGAACGTATGAGGGAGAACCAGCCATATGGCTGGAAGCGGAGGCGTGGAGAGGTAGCAATGTCATCGTGATAGACCACTTCAAGGTCCGCAGAGATGGTGACGTGTACAGGCTCGACTATGACAGCGCGGTTGACTGGCTCGTAGAGCACAGGTCCAAGTACGATGCCCCCTCACTTGCGAGAGGCTTTCTCTACTCTCTCGGAAATGCTATTGGTAGCCTACTCTTAGCTTCTATTAAGGGCACGAGGGTGGATTACGTCGTCATGTCGGGAGGCGCGTCCGTGAACGAATTCATGCACCGGGGTATTCGGGATAGGCTAAGGGAAGAAGGCCTATATCCCTACTTACCGAGAAGGATACCTCCTAACGACGGCGGTCTTGCTTTCGGGCAGGTTGTGGCGGCGTCACTCAAGATCAAGGAAACAGGGTAGCCATAACCGGGCAAGATTTATAATTCCAACCCCCATTAACAGTAGTGAATGGTGGGTGTGCTTATAGTGACGGCGGCGAGGAGGCTTCAAAAGGCTAGTTACAAGATGATTAAGTATAGCCCGTGGCTCGTGCACTTCAATACGGGGGCTTGTAATGGTTGCGATATAGAGGTGCTCACAGCTATAACCCCCCTATACGACCCCGAGAGGTACGGCATCAAGCTAGCTCCTTCAATCAGGCACGGAGACGTCCTCGTAGTTACGGGTGCAGTAACAAAAAAAGCAGCTGAGAGGCTGAAAAGGCTCTACGACCAGATGCCTAGCGTAAAGTACGTTGTCGCGGTAGGTGCGTGCGCGTACGATGGAGGCGTCTTCAAGGGTAGCTACAGCGTTGTTGGAGGCGCTAACAAGGTAGTACCGGTACACGCGTACGTGCCGGGATGCCCTCCAAGGCCTGAGGAAATACTCCGTGCCATACTAATGCTCCTCGGCAGGGAAAAAGTCGAGGTGAGGCTCACTGAGTAGCTTTTTAAGCGTAGATGACGCCTTAAAGCCTTACACTGTTAGGAAGGAGGTTATTAAACCAGGCAGAGACGTCTACGTCGTTGAGGCATCGAGGATTAGGGAGGTTATGGAGGTCCTTAAAAACAGTTTTAGCGGTAACGTGTACCTGGCCACGATAGCAGGTGTCGACAGGGTAAAAGAAAACGTCTTTGAGTTAAACTACTTCGTACACATAGTCTCGCTGGGTAAGACCATCGTAATTAGAACGTCGACGCCTAAAACGAGTCCCCGAGTAGACACGATAATCGACATCATGCCGGGCGCATTTTCGGCCGAGGCCGAGATCTACGATCTGTTCGGCGTGGAGTTCGTCGGGAACAGGTACTTGAGAAGAGGGTTCTTCGTCCCTCTCGACGTTGCTTCCCAAGGAACGCACCCACTGCGAAAAGATGCGCAGGTGTAGCGTATGGACACGGAATCAGCCGTCAAAGACGCGACCACGCTGTTAAAAATACCGATATCGCTGGAAATACCCATAGGCCCCCAGCACCCGGCAATTCACGAGCCCGTAATGCTGAAAATATATGCGGACGGCGAAGAAGTCGTTCACGCGGAAATAAACACGGGGTACAACCACAGGGGGATAGAGAAGCTGATGGAGAAAAACTCATACTACAAGGGCAAGTTCATCGCTTCAAGAGTGTGCGGGATATGTAATACCGTTCACGAAAACTGCTATACGAGGGCGGTTGAACACATCGCCGGGCTAGAACCTTCACAGCGGGCTAAGTACATAAGGGTTCTAGCCATGGAGCTTGAGAGGGTGCACAGTCACATGCTCATAAACGCGATCATGGCCGAGGTAATAGGGTTCGACACGCTGTTCATGTACATAATGAGGGATAGGGAGCTCGTCATGAAAGCGAAAGAAGTGCTTGCTGGAAATAGAGTTTTAGCTGAAATACACATGTTTAGCGGCGTTAGAAGAGACATAGACGGTCTAAAGCGTGAAAAGATTCTAGGCCTACTGAAAAGGCTCGAACCCAGGCTTAGGTACTACAGGAAGCTGTTCGAGGAGGACTCAACGATCCACAGTAGGCTAGCCGAAGTGGGTAAGCTTAAACCTATTGATGTGCTCAACCACTCACTGGTGGGGCCGGTACTCAGAGCGAGCGGTGTTAAAAGCGATGTAAGAGCGGAGGACAAGCACGATGCCTATGGAGAAGTACCATGGAGCATTGTGACGAGGCCTGAAGGTGACTCCTTAGCTAGGATGCTCGTCAGGTGGGACGAGGCACTAGAGTCCTTAGAGATGTGTAAGTACATCCTCGAACACTTACCAGAAGGCCCCGCGGTAGTTGACGAGAAGAAGCTTCCGAGGACGTTTCCTCCAGGAGAGGCGTACGCCCGCGTCGAGGCACCTCGTGGCGAGCTCGTATACTACGTCATCAGCACTGGAGGCACCAATCCCTACCGTGTCAAGATACGGACACCGTCTGCAGTAAACGTGATAAACAGTGCATTTAGCTACGTGGGGCACAGTGTAGCTGATGTACCGGTCATACTTGTAAGCTACGACCCCTGTATATCCTGCATGGAGAGGGTCACGGTGATTGACCTGAAGGGCGGGGGCGAGAAAAGAGTTCCGCTTAATTACCTGGCCCGGAGAAGGTGCTAGCGCGTATGAGCGTCCTAAAGGAGGCTTTGAAGAACTTCTTCTCGAGGCCCTCGACGATAGAATACCCTAAAAAGGCGAAAATAACCGTCGAAGAAGACCTCAGAGGCGCTTTTTACGCCGATCTTGGCAAGTGCACCGGGTGCACGCTTTGCTCCCTTGAATGCCCAGCTAAGGCCATAGAGATGAAAAAACTACCTGAAAACGTGAAGCTCAAACACAACCTCAGAGGTCTCTACCCCGTTGTAAACTACATGGCGTGCGTTTTTTGCTACAGGTGTGTTAAGGTGTGCCCGGTAAACGCATTTATAGTCACGCCTACATATCAGCTCTCGTCGTCTAGGGAAATAAGCTCCGAGGACCTTACACTTAAAACGCTCAAAGCCACGGAGGTGAAACAATGAGCGTGGAGGCGCACGTTATGACGGTACTAACGCTCGTCATACCCCTATTCATAGTGTCGATAGTTCTTTACATCATTAGGCTCCTCAAAGGACCTACAATACCCGACATGGTCATAGCCGTGGATGCCCTGTCGTACGATATGGCTGTGCTCTTAGCTGTTCTATCCGTGCTTTTCAAATCACCTATACTCATTTCCTGTGCCATAGTCCTCATGCTCTGGGCTTATGCACTAGACGTTTACATGGCCAAGTACCTTGAGGCAAAGGAGTTCGGTGAGTGAAATGCTGGAATGGATTCTAATAGTGGTTGGCGAAATCCTCGTAATCATCGGGGCAGTATGTGACCTTCTCGGAGCGGTGGGAATGCTCAGGTTCCCCAACTTCTTCGTAAGGCTCCACGCACTCACTGTGGGGACTATTGGAGGGGCGTTCGTTCCACTGATTGGCGTTACGCTGATAGCCCTGGGAGCAGACTTTCTCGGACCCTACAGGTGGTTCGTGGCGGGAGCATCGTTTATAACTGCATTGCTGCTCCTCTTCCTGGCTCCCGCGGGATCGCACGCCATTGCGAGGGCTGCTCACAGGTCTAGAGCCGCTGTAGTTTACCCGAAAGTCGTGGATAAGCTCGAAGAGGACAGAGGGAAAGGTGGTGGGTCGTGATCGTCTTAATCTACTACTTGCTGATGGCAACATCCGCGTTACTCTCCATCGTAGCAGTATACCTTGCGGTAATAGAAAAGGACCTCGTAAAGGCCGTAATATATTCAGCACTGCAGAGCTCTCTTTACGCCCTAATATTCTACCTGATAATGGCCCCTGACATATTTTTAACGTACATACCTGTATCGGTTGGCCTTTACACCGCACTAGTACTGGTCTTAATTAAGAAGACGGAGAGGTTCGAGGGTGGTGAATGATGAGGAGCTACTTACACCTAGTTGTAATAACGTCGCTAGTTCTACTGACCATAGGGCTTGGCACGGCCTTTACGGTGGGGGGCATAAGCCTTTACATGCCACCACTCGAAGTGCGATCTCTCGCCAAGATCTACTTGAACACCACATTTAATACAAACTTCGCCCTAAGCCCCCTATCACCAGAGGCCGTAACAGCCATAGTTTGGGACTACAGGGGGCTGGATACGCTCTTCGAAACGTCCGTGATGTTCTTGGCGATCGTCGGCGCCCTCATGATCTTTAGAGGGCTCGGGGAAAGGGTACCGGGACCGGGTTCAGGAGGAGGCGGCCTCTCATTAATAGTGAAGACTGTCACCAGGCTGACGACGATCATGATTGTGGCTGTTGGGATCTCAATAGCATTTCACGGACACTTAACACCGGGTGGAGGCTTCCAAGGAGGGGCTACCATAGCAGTGGCACCCATGCTAATGATCATCGCCTTCTCGGTGCACTTCTTAGCCCAGAGAGTGCCCGTGAAACGGGCAGTTCTCCTCAGGAGTGCCGGCTTGGCGGCAATAGCGGTTACCACGTACCTAGTTCTACTAGTAGCCTTAACTCGTGGAGGTTACGCGTATATATTCCAAAACCAGCCAAAGGTGGGGGCACCTTACGGCATACCCTCATACGTAGGAGACGCCACTGTACTAGGTGGAACCCTTTTACTATTCAACGTAGCTGAAATGTTCGCGGTTGCGTTCGGATTCGTTGCATTACTCATCCTTATAACGGTGCCCGAGGCACCTGCGAAGGAGGTTGTTTTAAAGGGTGAGGATTAGTGGAGATGACGCCTGTATTCCTATTCAACGTCGTTATGTTGTCCATGATCATAAACGTGGGGCTGAGCCTGTATGGTATATTCGCGAGGCCCAGCCTCGTGAAGAAGATAATAGCTCTTACAATATTCAGTGACACCGTAAACCTCTTAGCCGTTCTTATAGGGTTTAGGTACGCCGAGCCGAACCCGATACCTCCAGTGTTAGTGTCGATACCGCCGAGACCCGAAGACGTGGAGCTCTTCGTTGCCAAGGCCGTGGACCCGGTACCCCAGGCTTTAGTCCTTACAGCTATAGTCATAGGCCTCGCTGTAACTCTCTTCCTGATATTTATAACTACACAGATTTACCGTATTTATGGTACAACCGACGTTAGGAAAATAGCTAAATTGAGGGGATGAGCGTGGGTAGGTGGTCAAGGGCAATACCCGTAACGCTACTAGTGTTTGTGACCTACATAGTCTTCTCTGGCTCGGCGACCGTGTACGACATAGTCACGGGCCTGGTAACGTCGGTACTAGTGGGAGCGGTTACAGCAAACATCCTACTTACGAACGCTTCAAAGGTATTCGATGTTAAGAGATGGGCGTGGCTTATAGCGTACGCACTGCACTACTTCTTCATAGACGAGGTTAAAGCCCACGTAGACGTTATTAGGAGAATCTTAAGCCCGAGAATGCCCATAAACCCAGGTATAGTCAAGGTGCCCGTTAAGGTCTCGTCGGCTTACGGGATAACGGCGGTAGCTAACTCCATAACCAACACGCCGGGTACGGTCGTCGTTGACGTGGACGAGGAAAGAAGATGCTTCTACGTTCACTGGATAGACGTTAAAGCAGTTGAGCCTGAGGAGTGCCACAAGATGATATCGGAAACCTTCGAGAAGTACTCTAAACGGGTATTCGACTAAGGGGTGTCGTGCATGCAGTACCTCGACATCCTCTACGGGCTGGTACCTCCATTTCTCGTTTCCTTGGCTTTCATAACGCCGCTACTCGGCTTGTTCGTGAAGAGCAGGAAATTCTTCATGCTCTACGCGATCGTGGTGGTAGCTACGGCGACCGTCATCGCTGGAATCATAGCGCGAAACATCTTCACCGGCGTAGACGTGGCTCTCTACCCGTTCGGCGGCTGGCCTCCTCCCATAGGCATTGCTTACATAGTGGACAAGCTTAGTGCCTCCTTGGCACTTCTAGCGTCTATCATAGTACTCCTATCCGTTGTGGCGTCTACAAGCTACTTGGAGAACTACAAGCCTTCAACTCTATCTTACATTTACACGGCCGTACTGGGCTTTACGGCGGGCGTTATGGGGGTTTTCTACACCGGGGACATCTTTAATCTTTTCGTGATGATGGAGGTGATGTGCATATCCCTCTACGTGCTGGTGGCATTCCACAGGACGCGGGCAGAAGCCGTGGAGGCCGCGATAAAGTACTCCCTAGTTAGCATCGTGGCGCTCGTACTGTACTTCTTCTCGACTCTACTAATATATGGAAGCTACCAGACGCTTAACATGGCGGACTTAGCCATAAAGTCGAGGCCTTCAGAGTTCGGCTACTACCAGTCCGCGCTACTTAGTGGCGGCTACTTCGCAGATATACGCGTCACCACGGCCATAGCCATGGCTATTATTATCTGGGTATTCACGTTAGAGTCAGCGCTGTTTCCAAACCACTTCTGGCTACCTGACGCGATAAGCGAGGCCCCCACACCCGTATCGGCCGTGCTACCGGTGGCGGAAATGGCGTCAACGTACGTTGTTATACGCTACCTCTTCACCATATTCGGACCGGACTCCATACTCGCGGAGAACGGCGTTAGGTCAACCGTCTTGTACGTGCTACTAGCTCTGGGCGTAGTTGCCTCCATTGTCGGGGGGGTCATGATGGCTTTGCAGAGAGACGCGAAGAGGTTACTGGGTTACAGCTCTATAAGCCACGTGGGCTTCATCTACATGGCGCTGGGATTAACGGCGTTCTCACAGGAGGGCAGGTTGCCGTTGATGGCGGCAATATTCCACATGGTTAACTACGTGGTGACAAGTTCGATGTTGTTCTTGGCAGTAGGGGCCTTGGAGAAGGCCTCTGGTAGCCGCGACATTGATGCCCTTGCAGGTGTGGGGAGGTACATGCCCGTGGCTGGCACGAGCGTGGTCTTGGGCGTCTTAAACCTGGTAGGGCTACCACCCCTCGGCGGGTTCTTCAGCAAGTTAATGATATACCAGGCAGCACTAGAGGTTTCGCAGCCAGTAATAGCGCTAATGGTCATATTAGCGACGGCCATAAGCGTCATGGGCTACGCGAAGCTTTTACTCATGGTCTTCGGTACCGGCGTTAAGGGTTTAAATGTAAAGGAGGACATGAGGTTCTCGCTACCGGGCCTACTGCTCGCGGTCATTCTAGTTCTCCTGGGTACCCTACTGCCCGTGGGGCTTTACGAGTACCTGGAAGACGTCTGCTCGGCCATGTATGGCTACAAGAAGTACATAGAGGTGTTTCTGGCTTACATGGCCAGTCTTCTAGGCAGGTGAACGGGCATGGTCGTGACGTGTAATTTAGACATAGTAGGGTTAAGCCTGATCCTAACGGGGGCCACGATCCTCGTTGCGCTGATCACGGTGGCCATAGTCGTGGTGGCTAGACGTGGTAGGATGTCGACCGAAGGCGCTGAGATGTACATTGGCGGTGAAGGCGAAGAAGTACTGAGGCGCAAGATACCCAGCGTTCTCGCACTTTACTGGGGCATCGTGCGGAAGGCGTGGAGAAGGGCCTTTGAAACGCTTAGAGACTCCGTTCACACGGGCGTCCTCAATGACTGGTACGGGTACATGAGTATGTGGCTCGGGCTGGTGCTGCTCATAGCGTTAATAGCGCTGATCGTTTACGTGGTTTGGTGAGGCCCTTGGTGAGCGAGCTCCTCTACACTATATTCGCGGTGCTGGTATTTCCAGGACTTGTATTTTCAGCCACGCTAGCGCTCTTCGGTGAATGGTTTTACAGAAAGGCCACGGCTAGGATGCAGAATAGAATGGGGCCGTCGTATACAGGCCCTCTAGGGCTACTCCAGCCGCTGGCGGATCTGCTAAAGCTGCTTCTAGCCAAGGAAGTTAAAAAGCAGAAATACTCGTCAACACTACTGGCAGAAGTAGGCTTGGGAATATCAATAGCGTCCGTCATAGCCTCAATGCTATTGTTGCCAATATCGCCGGTAAGGCTATCTGCTCCCTACGATGTCATCGTCTTAGTATACCTCTACGCGGTGTGGCACTTCACCGGGATATTACTAGCAGTCTTAGCCTACCCCAACCCCTTCGTCATCGCCGGCTTGTCGAGGCTAATAGCGTTAACGGTGGTGGTGGAACCAGTAGTGTTCGGCTCGATCCTGGTACCGATGGTGGTACTAACGCCTCACTGCGATCTCCCATACTCCGTCACGTGTGCAGCTACGAACTCGTGGAGGGCTTGGTTAGCCTCTCCCCTGTCGTTCGCGTCGATGGCTCTAGCCTTGCTATCGATGATAGTGGCCACGCAGGCTAAGCTAGGCCTCAAGCCCTTCGACATACCCGAAGCAGAGCAAGAGCTTATAGCGGGTCACATGACCGAGTTCTCGGGGAGCGTGTTGGCTTTATACAATCTCTCACATGACGTTAAATTCGCGTTTTCTGCCATCCTGATAACGTACGTGTTCATCGGAGGGCCCTACCCCTACAGGCACTTGAGCTTCGAGGGGGCCGCGCTACTGATAGTTAAGTTCCTCGTAGTGCTGTTCGTACTGACGTGGGTCAGGGCCTCGTATGGCCGTAGGAGAATAGAGCAGGGAATAGCCTTGGTGATGAAGTACGGCCTGTTACCCTCGATAATAGCTCTGATCCTCGCTTTCACGCACGCAGCCCTCTTCGGCTAGTCTAATGCGCCGAGGAGCACCGTTTACACCGGGAAGATCCGAGCTCGTTGGCGGCGTTCGCTTCGTTCCTAAAGCCACGTACCTAAGACCTAGCTCCTCCCGCTTTAAACTTCAGAATACCGGCTACCCCGTTGAAAGTTCTACTGAACCACTCCCCTTCAGGGAGGTCTTTACCTATAACTACGACTTTTACCCCGACTCTAGAGGCGGCTTCAAGCCACTGACTTAAGTCCTCTCTTGTTTCACCTAGTAGTAGTGTTTTTAGTAGTCCTTGCTCTAGCGCCAGCTTCACCTCCTCCTCACCGTAAACTACTAGCCCGTCATCTTTTGCCAGGTGGTACTTAAACTCCTCCAGGTACTTCATGGAGTCAGCGTACTCGTACTCCTCGAGGATGTCCCCCGCCTTGGAAATAAGTTCTCTCAACCCGACCTCTCCCTGGTAAGATACGTCGACGAGCTGGGAGGCGGTGATCTGCAGGAGCCTGTAATCTAGGTAGTTTCCGTGAACGAAGTCGTGCTTAGCGTATCCGGGGCCTCCAATGACTATTAACTTGAGCTTGCCCTGCTCGAGTAGTGGCAGGAATACGCTATTAGCGCGTTCACCAACTTTCTTGTAGAACTCCTCGACCATCTGCTCTATTATCCTGTCAAACCTCCTCTGGCTCTGACCACCTTTGTGGTGTTTACCGGGAATGTAGGCCTCAAGCTCCTCGACCACCTCTAACTTGTTACCTTTAAGCAAGCCTATTGTCGCCGCGTCCCTTTCCACGATCAGCAACCCGGCTACACTGCTCTCAGAGACCATTTCCTCGAGAAACTCCGTGTGGAAGTACTTATCTGTCCTGTAGAAGAATATGGGGACCTTTTCGGGCGGTACGAGCATCAGTACTATCGTTTCACCGGTGTCGGGGTTCATGCCGGCGAAGAGGACTAGCCCTGTTTCGGGCGTCTTTGGTACTTTACTCAACCTATCGTATGCGACGTTTAAGGCCCACTCTACGGCATTTCTAGTTCTTTTCAGCTTTATGTTGTCAGCTACGGATATTTCCTGCCTGAGCAGGGCTAAGACGTCGCTTATGGGCCTTCCCGGCGGTATGTACAGGCTTAACAGTACAGTTGCGTGAGCTTTCCACTTTGCGAGCTCCTTTATGATTTCGCGTAGCATTTGCTTATCTACTTTTAACTTTTCCAACTGCTCTTCATTATAGCTAAAAGCTCATAACCCGGCCCCTTCTATAAGAGCTATCCGTGAATATAGTGATACGCGCCTAGTACCCTAATAAACGTGTTGAGGTATTAAGCGTTGAACGAGGTAGGCTTAAGGGGGCTCGCGAGGAGGCTCGCGGCAACCACGATCATCTTTGTAACGGTGCTCCTAGCGTACTCGACCCTGATGAACGTCCGTGCTCTAAATGTCACGGTCTGCGGCGTACTGCTCTCCGCGGCATTACTACTAGCCGGGTGGTTTGTTTCCGCCATCAGGTTGAAGCTCCTGTTCCGGGCATTTAAGCCCGGGTTAAGGTGTTCGCTTGGAGTGTGCGTTAAGGCCCGATTCGCTGGTGATGTCTTGGCGAAGATGACGCCATCTTCCATTGGCGGCGAACCTGCGAGAGCATACTACATCTCCACGAGGACTGGTTTGAGTTTCCTTGAAGCTTACGCGCTCGCAATTTACGAGGTGTACTTCGACGTGATCTTGACGTGCGCGATGGGCGCTGCAGTGAGCTTAAACTACATGCCACTCGGCTTACCAGTGCTGATCACGTCGGTGTCTGCAGGCGCTCTCTGGATCGTCGTGTTCAGTAGCCTTGACAAGATCACGGGCTTCTTGTGCAGGAGAATTTTTGGTAGTAAGCGCGTGAAGGGGTCGCTAGTCGGTAAATACCTCGACAAGCTGGTGTACCCCCTTACCCGGTTTAAAGGGCATTATACCGAGGTATCGTCAAGGGTGACCACTAAGCTGAAAGCCTTGACCTGGGCACTGACATTTCTCGTGCACACCTTGTGGTCGGTTTCACTAATACCCCTCATACCGTGTAGCGAGGTTGCCCATTCCGGCGTTATGGGGCTTCTATGGAGATCCGTGTCCGCCTACTACTTGATGCAGTCTATTAGCATCCTACCGACCCCGGGTGGTAGTGGGGTTGCCGAGTACGGCCTATCACTAGCGCTTCCAGCGGATACCGTAGTAGCTTACCGCGTGCTGTACTTCTTTGTGCCGGTATTGATAGGGCTACTCGTACTACTAAAGAGACCTAAGAATATACGTGACGAAGCCGGTGAACATGCTTAATACGGCCTACTACGGGCTACGCTGTCTTTGTGGCCTTTGGACCGGCCTTAAGCGCCTTCTTCGGCCTGAGGGTGCCCTTGGATTTACACCTCCTACACTTAGTCGCGCCTGGAGGGTTCAGCGCGCCACAACGCCTACACACGTACCTATTCAGCACTCTCGCCGAAACTATTTTCAGTAGCTCCGGATCAGTTATTGGCACGATATCACCCCGTTTACTGTGGCTTCGAGCGCTTCCCTACACCGTAGTGTCAAATACAGACAGGGACTTAAAAACCCTCCTCCCCGCTACAACTCTAAGCCCGCGTCACGAAGCCTTTCCACTATGACTTCCCTCTCGTCTTCCGGGTAGTGGGATGCCGCGTACTCCACTAGCTTTGTGTTCAGTCCACGCTCCTTTAAGTGAGCCACGTACCGCTTAAGCCTGTCTAGGTCTACTCCCTGCCTCGCCTTGAGCACTAGGTAGTACTCGGGCTTCAGCGCTCTCACTCTTACACCCCTAACCCTGTACTCCTGGGCATCTTCCAGTATTTCGAGGGGTACGTCTATGTCCATGTAGTTTTCGTAAAGCTCCACGATGAGGTTTCCCTCCCTCAAGGGCACCACCAGCGCGGGAGCCCCAATCTCCGTAGTGGTCAAGTCCCACCCCTTTCTCTCGGCTAGCTGGTAGTAGAAGTCCCTTTCCGCGATGGGGCTCGGGTCTACGACGAAAAGGTCTAGATCCCCTTCCAGCTCCGTGTACCCGAGCGCTAACTGCACACACGTGTTACCGATGACCACCGCATTCACCCCCTCTTCGACCAGTTCCCTGTAAACCTCTACGAGCTCCTCCATGCTGTACTTCATGCACGCACCCGATATGTTATTGGGGCCAGGGAGAATAATAAATTGAAGTAGGCGTTTTTAGAGTGGTGGTCGCGATTTTCAGCGTTGAGAGGGCAATGAAACTACAGTTGTTGCTTTCACGCAGAGTGCTCGAAGAGCTGGATGCCTTTCCACCACTGGATTTCAGTAAGATCCGCTACGTTGGGGCATTCGACTCCTCGTACGCGCGTAGTACTCAGTGTGCTGTCATCGTTGTATACGACCTCGCGAACTCGAGAGTAGTTGAAAAGGCATACTCGGCGGTAAGGGTACACGTACCGTACATACCCGGGCTCTTGGCGTTTAGGGAAGTGCCGGGTTACATGAGGGTTTTAAGAAAAATAGTCACGGTGCCTGACGTGGTCTTAGTAGACGGTCACGGGCTATCCCATCCACGGGCATTCGGAATAGCAACTCACATGGGCCTAGTGCTCGGGAAGCCCAGCATAGGGGTGGCTAAAAGCCACCTGTACGGAGAAATCATTGAGAGGGGAGGCCGAAAACTCATACACGCTCACGGGAAGCCCGTAGGCGAAGTACTGGAACACGAAGGAGCCCTACTCTACGTTAGCGTAGGCTACAGGGTGAGGCTGGAAGACGCAGTCAAGCTCGTGAAAAGCCTACTCACTGAGAAGAAGAGACTACCAATACCTCTGCAAATAGCTGACGAGTATACAAAAGTAATTAAAGCAAAGTACCGTTAAGTAGTACAGGGCCCGTCGCCTAGCCAGGATAGGGCGCCGGCCTGCGGAGCCGGAGGACCCGGGTTCAAATCCCGGCGGGCCCGTGAACATTCATCTACTTGTTTAAAGATCCCTCCAGCGTTTCCGGATCCGCGGACCCGGAAACTCACCCGTAGAGGACTTCCACCGTGACTCGGCGGGCCCATACCATCACTCATTTAAGCAGGCACGGTTAAAGCGTAAGTCAACGCCGACAGGACCGGTATAAGAGTAATTGTTTTCTCCGGGGCAACCTTCGTTGACACGAAGCCACAC
>Ga0105162_1000039_pt1 | contig 85213 bp, 79 predicted proteins | sample JNZ201metaG_FD_81532 | JGI IMG/M metagenome (GOLD analysis project Ga0105162, IMG submission 81532) | Hot spring microbial communities from Jinze hot spring, China to study Microbial Dark Matter (Phase II) - JNZ 20120812A | ecosystem: Environmental > Aquatic > Thermal springs > Hot (42-90C) >...
CATGGTCTCTCCATCAGCAGAAGAGTTTATGAGAAAAAAGGGCTTTTCAGATGTTCATGTCACTCACAGATATAAGGCGTCAAGAGATGGTAAGAATGCGGAGTATGACACTCTGGTTATATCTATTCTTTTGGTATCTGCGAAAACACATGCTAGGTCGCAAGATGTAGATGAACTTTTAGAAGATATGAGAAATTTTGAGTTTTTTATGGGAGATGATTATGCAGGTTATACCTTGTGTGGAGCGATAGCAGGAATGAGCTTTGGGGAGAGAGAAAAACATAAATATTCTGTCTGCTTTACTCAGAGAGGAATTGAAAGAAATTCCTAACTCTTCATATAAAAACTTTGTTTTTGTTAGATACCTAACAGATAGGTTGTTCAAAAAGATTTAATTTTTTATTTATTTATGATGCTTGAATTTGTGAAAATAAAGCTTATCATTCCCGGAATTGATGTCGTAGATGGTGCAGGAGTAAAACTAAAAAGATACATCGGAACCCATATCCTAAACTATCTTGACCCATTTTTGCTCTTGGACGAGTTTAAAAGCAGAGATGAAAGGGATTGGTCCGCTGGATTTCCTCCTCATCCTCACAGAGGTTTTCAAACCCTCACATATATGATTTCCGGAACCTTTGAACATAAAGATAGCACAGGTTCTCATAGCTTGCTTCCTTCTAATTCCCTCCAGTGGATGAACGCAGGAAGCGGAGTTATACATTCTGAAATGCCTGCCATGAAGGAAGGTTTTTTGTGGGGTTATCAGCTATGGCTTAACTCTCCCAGAAAATTCAAGATGTCAGACCCTTTCTACTTCAATTTCAAGTCCTCTGTTGAACTTGAAGACCAGCTGAAAGGATTGAAAATAATAAATCTTGTTGGTGAGCCGATGGAAGAGTATGGATACTACAAGGTTATATATAAACATATTCAGATAAGAGAAAGTTGTGAGTTGAAATTAGAACTTCCGGCAGAAAATAACTCATTCATAGTTGTTTCAGAAGGGGTGATAGAGTTTGTTCCAGATAAGGTTAAGGTATCTGATGGGCATATTGTGGTTTTTTCTGGAAATTATCTGTGGATATTTGCTCATTCTGATTCGCATCTGCTTTTGGCAAGTGCTAAACCTCTGCGCGAGCCAGTTGCAAGATGGGGACCATTTGTTATGAACACAAAAGAAGAGATAATTCAAGCTATTGAAGATTATCAGAACGGGCGACTTGTGAAGAGAAAAGCTGAATTCTCTGAAATCTAACTCCAAAACAAAAAAACAATAAAATCTGCTCTCATTAAAATTAATCTTATATGTCAAAAACTCTTGATCTTTTCTTCCTCTTTTCTACCGAGAAAAACTTCACAAGAGAAAAAGATTTTGTTATGAATCTGTTAGATAACCTTGGATTTTCTGTTTTTGAAAGAGGTTATCTGAAAATGCCATCTACCGCGTTTTCTCCAGCAAGAAAGCAGTTTAACGCAGGACTGATTTTATCTTATCTATCACAGCTCAAAAAAAGTGAAGTAGCTCTTGGTATAACAAAAGAAGATATTTACTTTGGAGATCTGAACTTTGTTTTCGGTTTAGCCTCTCCTACCTCTCTTTTAGCTCTTGTTTCCCTTTTGCGTCTTGACCCTGTATTTTATGGGTTCCCGCAAGATGAAGATTTATACTTTTCAAGGATTGAAAAGGAAATCATTCACGAGATCGGTCATGTTTTCGGACTTTTGCATTGCGATGACCCCCTATGTGTTATGAGCTTTTCAAATTCTGTTTTTGATGTTGATAGGAAAACAAAAGATTTCTGTCAGACCTGCGGGAAAAATTTCAGAAGGAAATCAGTTTGATGTGATGCTAAAATTATCGCTGATATTACAGAAAATATTGTTCTGTAAAAAATTCTGTATTTTTTTAATCCATCTTCTCTTTTCAAGTTTTCTCTTTTTACGAGTGCGATATAGTTTTGTGCTATCATGAATATAATCAGTAGTATCTTTATTTCAATGCTTTTTACAAGAGCTATTGCACATAGATAAGATAAAGTAAAAAGGATTTGAGAGATAAAGATCGCTCTGTTCTTTCCTATTCTCTCAACTATGTTTTTCTGATTTGACTTTCTGTCTTCTTCTATGTCTTGAATGAGGTCTATTATGTATCCGCCTTGGAAAGCAAAGGATACAAAAAGCGATGAAAAGATCAATGTTTTATCAGATAGGAGATTGATTATTTTTTGAATATCGTTGTTGTTCCATAGTGCGCCGAGCCAGAATATCAAAAACCCGCCGAAAAAATGCAAAGGTATGTCTGCAAACTCCAAACCTCTCCTTGCAAGATAATAAAATACCCATATACAATATGTCATGAAAATGAAAAAAGAGTTAAACAGTGAGTCAATATCTTTCAGTCCCGATAAAATCAAGCTCATCGTTATGGAGATTAAGCTGCATGCTAAAAAGATCTTTTTCCCGCTCTCAAAGAGTATGTTGAGAAAAGATACAGATATTGCGCATAAAAAAGACGAAACGAGAAAAATTGCCAATTCCTTCAAATCAGCTGTTTTTGAAAAGAGCGCGAACCCCAGTATAGGAATCCCCATCAAAAATGCGCTTTGAAAAATCGCTTTTCTCATCATAAAAAAATTAAAAACTTCAACTATCTGTTTGCTCTTGGAATTATTTTTTAATAGATCTCCGAAGATATATCTAAATAAATAAGTCCAAAATTACGATTTTCACTATAAGTGAAACTTTAAGCTCGCAAGATTAATCTATTATTTTATGATAGGAGAGAAAAAATTTATCCCACTTTACGAGATCATAACAGGAAAAAGATTGGATATTTCCAAATTTATTGAGGGAGAAGAAGAACATAAAGAGGAAACTGAATTCAGAAAAGAGCCAGAGGAAATTGAGGTAGAAATCCCGCAGGTTGAGAAAGAGGAGATATTAGAATTTGCAGAAGAAGAGCTGGAACTCAAAAAAAAATTTGAAGAAGAAAAAACAGAATACGGTATTGAACCAGAAGTAGAAATTCCAGAAATAGAGGAACCCAAGGAGCAGGAGAAAAAGCTGAAACTGAGTGGATTTGAAATTTCTGATTCAGAATACTTTGAAGAACCAGAACACAAAAAAATATATGTTGAGGAAGAGATAGTTTTAGACAAAAAAGAAAAAACCGAAGATATATTTTCTGAATCAGAGGAGAAGAAGAGAAGAAAAATAGTTGAGTTTCTCTCTGGTAGCTCAAAAACAGTAGAAGGAGAAGAAGATATAAAAAGGAGGTTGAGGATTTCAATACCGAAGGAGGATATTTCAGTAAGTCAGTCGGATATACAATTGAAAGATACTGAGGAAAAGAGTAAAATCTCTTCTATGGAGGCGAAGGAAAAGGAAAAATTTCAGGTATCATCAGAATCTCAAAGAGAAGATGTTTCAGTTGGGAGAAAACCGTTTATTCACGAGATTATAGATAGGATAAGAACAGATATAATTTCTCGTGCTGAGGTTGAAGCGAAGAGAAGATTAGACGAAGCCGAAAAAAAAGCAAGAGAAATAATAGAGAACGCCTATAAAGAGGCAGAAAAAATAATAAATGAAGCGGTCTCAAGAAGTATTGACCTCTCAAGAGAAATAGAAAAAGAAGCAGAAGAAAAAGGTTATAAACATGGATTTGAAAAAGGTTATGAAGAAGGAAAAGAAAAAGGATACGAAGAAGGATATAAAAAATCTATCTCAGAAGGAAGATATGCTATTGAAATGATGAGAAAAATTTCAGATGAACTCCACTATGCAAAAGAGAGATTTTCCGATGACTTCCCGAAGATAGTCCTTCACCTCACACTTGTTGCTGTCAAAACAATTCTGATGGTGGATGCTATAAAAGACGAGGAACTGGTCATAAGGGTTCTCAAAGATGCACTTGAAAAAGTAAAGGACTTCAAAATAATAAAAATAAGGGTTAATGAAGCTGACCTTGAACTCGTGAAAAAATTTGCCCAGATTCCACAAGATGTAGAAATAATACCAGATAAAACCGTTGAAAGAGGAGATGTGAAAATTGAGATGAGAGAGGGATACTTTGAATCATCTATAAAATGGAGACAAAAAATAATAGAAGATGTCCTCAGATCAGAACTTGAATCGCTTTTGACTCAACCTGAACAAGTGAGAGTTGAAAAACAAACTCTGAAAGAAAAATTCAGAGAAGCGGTCAAAGAAGAAATATCTCAGATGAAGCAGGAAACTTCTCATGATGAAACTCAAAGTCAGCAAACCACAGGAACAGAAGATAACGAGAAAGTTGGAGAGAAGAAATCGTAAGAGATTTACTTCACCTTTACTTTGACGAATTTTGTTTTTCCAATTCTTACTTTGTACTCTCCTTTTTTCAGCTGAAAGAATTTTTCTTTTATTTGTTCGCCATTTACGTATATGCCTCCTGACTCGGTGATCCTTATAGCTTCAGATACACTTTTTATAAACCCTTTCTCTTTAAGGACTTTTTGCAGTATATCTCCTTCATTCGCTTCTATTTCTGGTATATCTTCTGGTATTTCTCTTTCTCTTATCACTTTGTTGAACCAATCCAAAGACCTTTTTGCTTCTTCTTCTCCTTTTAAGATCTTTGTTATTCTGAAAGCAATTTGAGTTTTCGCTTCAAAAGGATGTAGTTTTTTTAAATCTTCAATTTCCTCATCGCTTTCATATCTCCCGAGAAGTTTTGCGTACTTGAAGATAAGATTGTCATCTACTCCCATAAGTTTCCCGAATATATCTTCTGCTTTTTCGTCGGGGGATATGTAGTTTCCATAGGTTTTTGACATTTTGAGTTTTCCGTCAAGTCCCTCTAAAATCGGGGTTGTGATGCAAACCTGAGGTTTAAGCCCGTACTCTCTCATAATTTCTCTTCCAAGGAGTAGGTTAAAAAGCTGATCGTTTCCGCCTAACTCTATGTCTGCTCTGACAACTACTGAATCGTAAGCTTGCAAAAATGGATATAAAAATTCATGGACAAAAAGTGGTTCGTTCTGTTCCATTCTCTTTTTGAAATCATCTCGTGAGATTATCTTCGCAACTGTTGATTTTGAGAAGAGCTCAAAGAGTTCTGATGCGCTCATGCTTTCAAACCACTCAGAATTGTAATACACCTTTGTCTTTTCCTTTATAAGAAAATTTGTACATTTTTCAAGAATGTTTTTAGAGTTTTCTCTTACCTCCTCTTTTTTCATTTTGGGTCTTGCAGATAACCTTCCTGATGGGTCTCCTATTTGAGCTGTGAAATCACCTATTATGAGACAGACGGTATGTCCCTCTTCTTGAAACTCTCTTAGCTTGAAAAATAAAACAAGATGCCCAAGATGTATCAGTGATGCGGTGGGGTCAATTCCTAACTTTATTCTTAGCTCTCTACCGCTATCTAAAAGCTCATCAAATTCTTTTTCCTCAATTATGTTTGTCAGGTTTCTCTTCAACCTGTTTTTCTTTCTTTCATCCATCTCAAAAATTTAAGATTAAGCTTTTGTTTTCAATGATGAAAAAAAGCTTTTGCAGAAAATTCAGAAAATACTCTATTGAAAACATTCTATCAAAACAGGGAATTATTTCGGTTATATCAAGATTATTTTTTTCTTCTGTTTTTCTCTGGTTTTTTCTGCATTTTTTTGTTTTCTCGTGTGCGTCAAGAGGAGTAAGCTCTTTAAGTAATCCCAATATAAAAATAAAAGAGATGATTTTTGATGATCGTGGAAATCTCATTTTGAAGCTCGTGAATGTCAAATACGTTAGCTTATGCGCTCCAGGTTCAAAAGATTGCTCAGACCTTCCCGTAAACTCACTTTTTCTTGATGTTGAGTTCAAAATCTCAAAGCCATCAAAACACACAGAACTTGACATCATTATCTTCGGCTTTGGGGGAGAGAAAAAATCTTTCCGTGTGAATTTCCAGGAATCAAAAATATATCCACTCGAATAATGCTTTGTTTGATGATTATCCCGATCCATTTTATTTTATCTTATCTGCCACAATAAGCTATGCCTATACAAAATCTGCATTATGATCTACTCACAGAGGAATAATAAACTCAAAAACATAAAAAACTGAAAAAATTTTAAGGTTTTATTATGGAGAAAAAGAAGAGAAAAAAGAGCAGACAGGAAATCCAGAAAGAGCAGAGGATTCTTGAAGGTCAGATTCAAGACGAAAAAGAGATATTTCTTCTTTCGGGACTTCAAATAGCCAGAATGATAAAGGCGAGAAAAATCTCGTCTCAAAGAGTCGTTGAAACTCACATCAAGCAGATGAAGAAGGTAAATCGCTTTCTCAACGCTGTGGTGGCGGAAAGATTTGAACTTGCTCTTGAAGAAGCAAAAAGAGCAGACGAAGTGATAAAACAGTCAAAACCAGAAGACCTCCCTATTTACTGGGGAGTTCCATGCACTTTGAAGGAGACCTTGCTTCTCAAAGGAATGCCAAACACAGGCGGAATTTATTACAGAAGATATATCGCTGATGAAGACGCCACAGCTGTAAAAAGATTGAAATCTGCCGGATGTATAGTTCTTGGAATTACTAACTCCCCCGAACTTGCTATGTGGATAGAGTGCTACAACACAATTTATGGCAGAACAAATAATCCTTATGACCTTCGGAGAACTCCCGGAGGAAGTTCCGGCGGTGAAGGAGCTATAATATCTTCTGGTGCTTCTCCTTTTGGCTTGGGGTCAGATATAGGTGGTTCAATAAGGATTCCCGCTTTCTTCTGTGGTATATTCGGACATAAACCATCTGCCCAGATTGTTCCAACAACTGGACACTGGCCTGCTCCCAAAGGTGATGCTCTGAAATTTTTAACTATCGGACCGCTCGCAAAAAGAGCTGAAGACCTCTTCCCGCTTCTCAAAGTCATCTCCGGTCCCGATGGAATAGACAAAAACTGCAAAGAGATTGAACTGAAGGAGCCAGATAGCGTTAAGATGAGCAATGTAAGAATTATCTCCCCAGCTTACGAGGGGTTCTTGCCAGTAAGCAGAGAAATTTTGCTCGCTCAAAAGAGAGTAGCGGAGTTCTTCAAAACCATAGGTCTGAAAGTTGAAGAGAAAAAATTCCCTCTTCTGAAAAGATCCTTTGAGATTTACTTTACAATGATGGAAAACGCTTCAGAAATAACTCTTTCGGAACTTATGGAAGAGAATGGGAATTTTTCTCCGTTCCTTGAGATTTTCAGGTGGGCTTTAGGAAGGTCTCGCCACACCTTACCTCTTATAGTCCTTTGCGTTCTCGAACGTTTCCCGTTTTTCAAAGGTAAAAGAGCCGAGAGGATTTTCAAACTTTACGAACAACTGAAAACAATTTTGACAGAGGAGATGGGAGATGATGGTGTTATTCTTTACCCTCCTTTTTCTTCAACTGCCCCACTGCATTATCTTCCTATCTTTCGGCTCCTTGACCCGGGACAATTTACAGGAATATTCAATGTTCTTGGTTTTCCTTCAACTTGCGCTCCGTTGGGAATCGGAAGGGATGGACTTCCTTTGGGGGTTCAAATTGTCGGCTCGTGGAGCAACGATCATCTTACAATAAGAGTAGCTGTTGAGATTGAAAGGGCTTTTGGTGGGTGGGTTCCTCCGAAAATCTCATCTATTACACTCTGAAAATATGGGTAAAAATAATTTTTTATGTAGAACATCTGATATGAGGGAGAGGATTGATGTTCTTCTTGTGAAAAGAGGAATTGTTGAGTCGCGGGAGAAAGCGAAAGAACTTATAATTTCTGGAAAAGTCAAAGTAAATGGCTCATCAGTTTTAAAACCTTCTCAGGTAGTTGATGAGAACTCTGTAATAGAGCTTGAAGAAAATATAAATTATGTATCCCGTGGTTTTCTCAAGATAAAGGGAGCTTTTGAAAGGTTGAATTTGAGCGTTGAAGGGAAGGTCTGTGCAGATATAGGAAGCTCTACGGGTGGATTTACTCAGTTCCTTCTTTCTGCCGGAGCAAAAAAGGTATATGCAATAGACATAGGGAAAGGGCTTCTCGCGGATAAACTAAAAAAAGACCCAAAAGTTGTAGTCATGGAGGGGGTAGATGCAAAATATATACGGGAAGAAGATTTTGATGAGAAAATAGATTTCGCCTCGTGTGATGTCTCTTTTACTTCTTCTATCCCGATTCTGCGGAACATAAAGTTTATTCCCGAAGTTTTGCTCCTCTGCAAACCGAATTTTGAAGTCCCTCGGAAATTCCTCAAAGATGGAATTTTGAAAGACAAAAAACTCATCTTTCTCGCCATAAAAAAAGTTGTATCTCAGGTTGAGGATATTTTTTGGGTTCAGAACATAACTTTTTCCTTTCCTCTTGGTTCTTCGGGAAACATGGAATTTTTCATTCTCTTCAAAAAAAGAGAGCTTTGTGAGAGGAAACTTGATGAAGGAGAAATAGATGTGAAGGTGCAAGAATCTATATATGAACTTGAAAGATTAATTCAAGAAGAAAAAAAGCTCGGTTTTTGATTTTTACTGACTCTTTTCAAGATAGTAAAGGGATTTCTATTTTATTTTTTATTTTTCTCTGGATTATTTTTTTGTCTCCTTTCAGTGCTCTCAATCTGTTTTCAAGTATTCTTATTGGAGTTAGGTTTTCTGGAGCTCTGTCTCCTATATCCGAAGCCCAAATAGATATTTTCTCTTTTAAAATTTCTGCGATAGAAAAAGGTTCTAATTTCCCTTTATCTTCTGGAAGAAAGTCCACTCTTATAAATTGCTGTTGGTGTTTCCCTACTTTCATAAAGAAAAAGAGCTTTTCTCTTTTTGATGTATCTTCTCTTTTTGAGAAAATAACTTTTCTTATTTTTGTTCTTTCTCCGATTTTGAGTTCTGATATTTCTTCTTCGTTTGTTCGGTATAGTTCTTTTGGATTTTTCACAATTCCGCAGAAAATCCCTCGGTTTTTCAGTTCATCAATTTTGGTGTGGTATATTGGACCATCAAGTATAAAAAAGATGATTTTTTCTGAAATTTGACGAATTTTTTCAGAAACTTTGAGAGCCATTTTGAGCTCTTTTTCTCTCATTGTTTGAAGGATTTCTGAATATGCGTATTTTGCTTCTCGTGTTATGATTATTTTGCATTCTGTTTTTCTTTCTATCTCTTTTATCTCGTTTATGTCTTGGTCTTGAACTATCCAGAAAATATTTTCTATGTTTTTTTCTATGAGCTGACCATTTTCAAATCCGCATCCGACACACATTGAAAAAAGATGAAACTCACTTTCTCTTTCTGAAATTTTTATCTTGCCTTCTCCTATCTTGTCAAGGACTCCATCTACAAAAACAAAACCTATCTGATTTTGAGAGCAATCGTGTGGGAATGATTTTTTATCCATTTCATCTTCAATTTCTACTATCTCTTTGTACGATTCCGTTTCGTTTTCGTCTTTATATTCAAAGAACCATGGTTCTTTGTCTCTCTGTGAAAAGCTTAATTTTATGTTAAGCATCTTTTTAAATTTTAATTCTCAAAAAACAAGCCATGGGTTATCTGAAATAGCTTTTAGATGATTAATTGTAATCTTGCTGGCAAAATTTTAGAATTTTTCTTTTCTGTCTTAATTTTACATTTGGTAGGGGAAAGGAGAAAAAACGAGATATGAGATTTCTGGAGAAAGCAGATATTCCACTTATATTTTCGGTTATCTTTTCTTTTGTTGTAGGAATGAGCGATATTCATATTAACTATAAAATTGGTACTGCCTTGCTCTTACTTCTTTTGGGGTTCTTTTTGAAATCTAAAATGAAGGAAAGAGAGGTCAAAACTGCAAGCGATATAATCAAAGATGTAAAGGATTTCCCAGAATATGCAGATATAAGCTCTCTGAAAAAAAGATTACCACAACACTATCACATGTTCGTAGATGCTATGGAGTTTCTCTTGAAGCGAATTCAGGAGTATGAGGTCCAGAAAATAGAGCTTGAGAATATGGTAAAGTATGCGAATGTTGAAGAAGTTGATAGATTGAGGAAAGAACTCAAAACCGCGAGCGACAAAATAAAAAAGATGGAGGAGAAAGTTTCTCACCTTCAAATAATATACGATATAACTTCAAAGGTAAATTCAATTATTGAGGCGGAAGATATTCTTGATTTTGTGGTCAAGATAATAGGCGAAAAACTTAAAGTTGAGAAACTCGCTGTCCTTCTTAAAAATGAAAACGGAGACCTGCTCGAAGTTAAAGCACTTTATGGTTTCCCAAAAAACCTGCGCAATATGAAGTTCGCTCCAACAGAGGGAATATCTGGTCTTGTCTTCTCAACAGGTGAGTATATATATGTCCCAGATACTGCAAGAGATAGAAGGTATCTTCACTGGAAGGGAGAATTCGTAGAATACGGTTCGTTCTTATCAGTCCCTATAAAATTCGGAAATGAAATTATGGGTGTTTTGAACTTCAATAAATCGGGAGTTGCATCTTTCAGCGACGAAGAGATAGAACTTCTAAAAAGAGTTGCAGACCAGCTTGCGATAGCTATAAAAAACTCAAACCTCCTCAAACAAATAAAGAGTATGTATGGCAAAGATAATCTCACGGGGCTCCTCAACAGAACAAGAATGATGGAAGAAGTCCAAAAGATAATAGGTATGGGACAGAACTTTTCCTTTGTTCTTTTTGATATTGATGATTTCAGAGATATAAATTTGAAGTACGGTTACTCTTTTGGCGATAAGGTTCTCGTTGAAGTTGCGAGAGTTCTCAGGGAGGAGTTTCGCAGGTTAGATGTGATTTCAAGGTTTGGAGGAGATGAGTTTGCTATCTTGATTCCGGGTGTGTCAAGAAGAAAAGCTGTAAGGGAAATGGAAAAAATATCCGAACTCATAAGTCAGCTTGGAGAGGAAAATCAGGTCAATATATCTATAAGTGGTGGTGTATCAGAGTTTCCCGATGAGTGTAAAGACGCAAGAGAAATATTTGAGTTTGCAGATAGAAAACTTCTTTTAGCTAAGAAAGAAAGCAAAGGTAAAATAATTGCTTGAGTTCTGAAAATTTTTATGCAAAGATTAGAAGAGCTTCTCAAAAAAGCCCAGGAACTCAAAATTACCATCACGAAAGAAATTTTGAACCATCTTGAAGAGTATAAATACGAAAGAGAAAAGATGATAGAGCTTTTCATAAGCAGGGGAATAAAAGACCAAAGGGTTATCTTGGCTATGCTTCTTGTTCCAAGACATATATTTATTCCGAAAAACCTGCAACACCTGGCTTACGAAGATAAACCTTTGCCCATAGGTTTCGGTCAAACCATATCTCAACCATATATAATAGCTCTTATGACTGAAAACCTTGAGCTCAAGGGTGATGAAAAGGTTCTTGAGGTCGGAACAGGTTCAGGTTATCACACTGCGGTCCTATCTCTTCTGAGCAAAGAGGTGGTAACAATAGAATTTATAAGCTCTCTTTCTGATTCCGCAAAAGAGAAAATCTCACTTTTAGGTTTGAATAATGTGAGGTTTGTTGTAGGAGATGGTTCTTGTGGTGTTGAATTTCTAGCACCATACGATAGGATTTGTGTCTCGGCTGCCTCCCCTTCTGTACCGGAACCTCTTATTGATCAGCTCAAAGATAACGGAATAATGCTTATACCTATTGGCGATGAGGAAGAACAAATTCTTAGTAAAATTATAAAAGTAGGAAATGGAAAGGGATACCAGAAACAGGAGATATGCCCATGCAAATTTGTGAAATTAAAAGGAAAATACGGATTCGGTTGAGAAGATATCAGTTCAAAAAAGGTAAAAGAAAATTTTTGCTCTTTTGCTTGATTGCACTTCACTTTTCCCTCTATCTTATTGGCTGTGGCTATGGAATATACCACCAGGTTAAGAAAGGAGAAACCCTGTCTGACATAGCAAAAAAATACGGAGTATCAGAAAAAGACATATTGGAGGAGAATAAAAAATTTCCTTGGGGATTTGACACAAAGGGATTGAAAGAAGGCGATGTTATATATATACCGCTTGATAAGAAATCCGCAAAAAGCGAAAGTGTGGAGTGGGATAAGCAAAAAAACACAGATAAAACCGAAACAAACAAAAAAAACTCATACTACCCTGAAGATAAAGATAAAGAAGGAGACATATCAGATGCGAAAGATGAAAACTATAAGAAAAACTTAACTCTTTCTGCTCTTCATAAGCCAAATCAAAGTGAGAACTTAATTTCTGATGAGAAAGGTAATTTACGAAAAGAAAAATCAAGCTTATCAGATAAAAAGGTATCTGTGATACCAAAGAAAGAAAGCAAGGGCTTTGAGAAATTAAATCTCGCATCAGCAGATAGGTCTCACTCTGGAAAGTTGTCTTTTATACCTCCCGTAAAAGGCAAAGTTATTTCAAACTTCGGAGACAGAAACGGAAGGGAACACAAAGGAATAGATATATCTGCTCCCGAAGGAGCAGATATACTTGCAGCAGAAGACGGAGTTGTGATATTTTCAGGTTTTCTTAAAGGATACGGAAATGTTGTCATAATAAAACACGAAGGAGATTATTTTACGGTTTATGCTCATAATAAATATAACACGGTTAAAGAGAATGAATTTGTCAAAAGAGGTCAGGTTATAGGTAAGGTCGGTCAGACAGGTAATGCGACAACTCCTCACCTTCACTTTGAAGTAAGACGGGGGACAAAACCTCTTAACCCGCTTGATTTTATCTCAATTGACTGATTTTCGGTCTATTTCCAGCTCATAATAAATTTGCTGATTAATGCTCCGAGATACTATCAGATGAATAAAATTAATTAGATAAGGAGGTTTTTAGTTATGGGAGAAAGAAAAGTTTTCCCAGCAATACCTTTAAGAGACATAATTGCTTTTCCTCATATAGTTATGCCTCTTATAGTCGGACGACCAAAATCAGTGAGAGCATTAGATGAAGCATTAGCAACAGATGAGAAACTCTTATTCCTTCCAACTCAGAAAAACCCAAGAATAAACGAACCAAAACAGGAGGATATATATGAGATTGGAACTATATGTAAAATAAAAGGACACCAGAGAGTACCTAACGAAAACAGAAAAATAATAATTGAAGGATTACACAGAGCAAGAATGATAAGGTTAATAGATAACGGAGATTTCCTTTCAGCAGAAGTTGAGATACTCGAGGAGATAAACCAATCCCATCCAGAAGCAAAGGCGATGGCAAAAGAAGTTATAGAACTTTTCAGAAACCTCGCAAAATATATGAGAATATCATCAGAGTACATCGATATACTTTACAATATCAAAAATCCCGGGGAAGTTTGCGATGTGATTTCTGCTCAACTTTCCATACCTATTGAGAAAAAGCAATCCCTTCTTGATGAAGTTGATGTCCTCAAGAGATTGAAAATGCTCAAATCAATAATTGAAGAAGAGCTATCTCAGTTTGAAACAGAAAAGAGAGCAAGGGTAAGGGCAAGGGGAAGAGGTGAATCAAGCGGAATAATAGGTCAGGGTGACTTCATTCAAGATGAGTGGAGAGAAGAAATAGAGGAACTTGAAAGAAGAGCAGAAGAAAAAGACCTTCCCGAAAGAGTAAGAGAAGTGGTCTTGAAGGAAATAAAAAAACTGAAACTTATGACTCCTCTTGCAGCTGAGGCAACTGTTGTGAGGAATTATGTTGATTGGCTGCTTTCACTTCCGTGGACGGAAAGAAGTGAAGAGAAACTCGATCTCAAAGAGGCAAAAAAAATTCTTGATGAAGATCACTGGGGGCTTGAAAAGGTTAAAGAGAGAATTATTGAATACCTTGCGGTGAGAAAATTAGCGGGACCTTCAAAAGCTCCTATTTTGTGTTTTGTTGGTCCTCCCGGAGTTGGTAAGACATCTCTTGCGAAGTCAATAGCAAGGGCAACAGGCAGAAAGTTCGTAAGGCTTTCTCTTGGTGGAGTAAGAGATGAGGCAGAAATAAGAGGACACAGAAGAACTTATATAGGAGCTCTTCCGGGAAGGATAATCCAGATGATGAGAAAAGCCGGGACGAAAAATCCTGTCTTCCTGCTTGATGAGGTTGATAAACTCTGTGCTGATTTCAGAGGAGACCCAGCAGCAGCTCTGCTTGAAGTTCTAGACCCTGAACAAAACCACTCTTTCCTCGATCACTACATAGATATTGAATACGATCTTTCAGAGGTATTTTTCATCTGCACCGCGAATGTGACATACTCTATTCCTGCTCCTTTGCTCGATAGAATGGAGGTCATAAGAATTCCGGGATACACAGAGCATGAGAAATATGAAATAGCCAGAAGGTTTCTTATACCAAAACAAGCGAAGAACTCAGGACTTAATGAAGATACCGTTAATTTCACAAAGGAAGCCCTTTACAAGATAATAAGAGAATACACGAGGGAGGCAGGAGTAAGAAACCTTGAAAGAGAAATAGGAAATGTAATAAGAAAAGTATCTAAAAAGATAGTTGAGCAGAACATAGACATAAAATCAAATCCGAAATTCACTATAAATGTGAAAGATGTTCTGAAGTTCTTGGGACCTCCGAGGTTCAAGCCCTCTGATGTTGATTCAAAATCGCTTGTTGGGGTTGCAAGAGGTCTTGCTTGGACCGAGTTTGGTGGTGATGTTCTTATGATAGAGGTCTCAATACTGCCGGGTTCGGGACGGCTCACTATAACGGGAAAGCTCGGCGATGTTATGCAAGAATCTGTAAAAGCAGCTATATCTTATGTTAGGTCAAGAGCAAGAGAACTTGGAATTGATCCTGATTTCTACTCAAAGACAGATATACACGTTCACGTGCCCGAGGGAGCGGTTCCAAAAGATGGTCCCTCTGCTGGAATAACTATTGCTACTGCTATAATATCTGCTCTCACGAAAATTCCTGTAAGAGCCGATGTTTCTATGACGGGAGAGATAACGCTTCGCGGTAGAGTTCTTCCGATAGGTGGTATAAAAGAAAAACTCCTCGCAGCTCACAGGTATAATATAAAGAATGTTATAATACCGAAGGAGAACGAAAAGGATTTAGAAGATGTTCCGAAGGAGATACTCAAAGACCTTAACATAAAGCTTGTTGAACATATGGATGAGGTTGTTGAACTTTCTCTTGATGCTCCGAAAGAGAAGATATGGAAGGGCAGATTAGCGGAACAGGATGAGGGAACAGCTGTTCTGCACTGATGTTTTTTCTGTTGATGGTGGTTATTTTGTTTTGTTACCAAATAATTTTATCAAAAGAGATAATTTTTCTTTTTGGATTATAATAGTTGAGTAGATTTGCCGAGGTGGCGGAATAGGTAGACGCGTCGTCTTGAGGGGGCGATGGGCGCAAGCCCGTGCGGGTTCAAGTCCCGCCCTCGGCACCACCTAAACCACAAACATAACACAAAAACCTTGAACACCTCATCCTGTAAATCTCTATTAATCCCTGACCCTCTATCAGATTGCACCTTTTTATCCGAAGTACCTTTTTTCCTTCCCTTATAAATCTATTCTCCTCCTCCTGAGGAAAGCCCGAAAAGTACTCAAAAATCTCTTCTGACGATGGATAAGTGATTAAAAGGTAGGGTAAAATCACATTCGCAATTGCCGTTCTCAACCTACCTTTCCCTAACCCTCCCACTGCTAAATTTTTTCCCCACTCCTGATATTTTTTTCTTGACTCAAAAAGCTTCTTTACAGAACCTATGAAATCTTTTTTGGTAAAAAGATAATAAAGAGCGCGAGCTCTTTGCAGAGGATAGTTTTTCGGTCTCCCGCGAAATCTCAAACCGAAATTTTTAATCTCTGAAAGAACAATATCAGTAAAAGATTTTTCGTCTATTCTCTCAACATAGCTCAGTGGGTATTTTCTTGCTATGTGTAGCATAAAATTTCTCGCCCTTTCATACCCTAATGCCTCCGCTAAAAATTCATATACCGCCTGTCTTTCGTCATTTATCTCTGAAATCCTCTCTTTTATTCTTTCGGATTTTCTCAAAATTCTCATTTTCCCAAGCGAGAATATCTCTTTCCTCTTCTTCTCATCATCAATTTTTTCACAAAGGTATTTTTTCTCGGAGTTCAGGAGTGATATGTTTTCAAGCGATATTGTGATGCCATTGACTTCGCAATCCTTTTTCCAAACAACATGTATTTTCACAGATGAAAATTCGGGGTTCTCATCGTGCTTATGAGCGAACCAATCAGATAATTTGAGATGACATTCTACATCTCCCTCAATCTTTATATCATTTACGAATATGACAGCATTTTTGAAATCTGGACCCGCCTTACTTTTTATTCCGGGATGAGCTATGAAAATTCTTCTCCCATCTTCATCAACAAATTTTAATCCCTGACTTTCTTTCCAAAAAATCTGAATCTCCTCCTCAGATGAAAATGGTTCAATGTGTTTCATCTTCTCTTTTGAGATTTGGATTCTTTCCTTTTTCTTTTTTTGTTTTTAGAAATTCTTTCAGCCAATTTACTGCTTCTGATATGGTTTCATCTATTGGTCTTGAAGTATATCCGAGTTCTCTTCTTGCCTTTTCGTCTGAGTAAAACCAATATTTTTCGGTGAGTATCATAAGCGAGCCGATATCAAGTTTTATTTTTCTTTTGAGCATTCTTTCTGCTATATCTAGTATGGGTTGAGGGAGGTAGAAAAATATTTTGAAGACCGACGGAGAAATTTTCCTTCCCTTTGCTTCTTTTCCTGTTATTTTCATTACTTTCTCGAATATCTCTTCTGAGGTCAGGTTTTCTCCGCCAACCAGATACTTTTCACCTTCTTTTCCTTTTTCAAGAGCGAGAACCAGCGCCTTTGCTGCATCTCCTACCCATTGCAAATTTATCCCCCCTTCAAAGTAAATGTTCACTCCGTTCAGGAAAGGTAAGATTGCTTTTGATGATGAAAGATAAATATCACCTTTACCTATGCAGAAGTTCGGATAAACCCTGACTATGGGGAGCCCCATTTCAAGAAAATCATCTACCATTATTTCGCTCATCCTTTTTGCTCTTATATACGGTATTTTCTTTGCGAGGTGATAGAGATTGAACTCAACATTTTCATCAGCAGGTGTTTTATTTTTGCTTTTGCCGAGTCCGAATATAGACCCCAAAAATACTACTTTTTTGACTTTTGCTTTCAGTGCAGAGGAAAAAATGTTGTTTGTTGTGAGATAATTAGATAAAATTATCTCTTCTCTTTTTGAACTTGATACAGATGTATCAACTTTTCCAGCTATATGAATTACATATTCGCTGTCTTTTACGCATTCTTCCGCAAAGTATCTATCAGATAGGTCTCCGTAAAATACCTCAACTTTATCAAGAAACTTTTTTATGTTATCAGTGTTTGAACCTTTTCTCAAAGATATTCTGACCTTGTATTTATTTTTGAGAAGTTCTTCAAGTGCGTGAGACCCTATAAATCCGCTTGCACCTGATAAGAAAATCATACCAAAAATAATTCTAATTAAGTTTTAGAGAGTTTGCTTTTTTATTGTTTCGGAATTTTAATTTTTCTACTGCTTTTGAATTTTTTTGTCTTTTCCTTATTATGAAGTTATTAAAAGGTTATGAGAAAGATTATCACACTTTTTGACCTTTCTAAAAGAGAGCTTGATTATCTCATAAAAAGATCGGTTGAGCTTTTCAGAGGAGAAATGCCCGTCAAAAAGCTTAAAGATAAGATTGGTCTGATTTACTTTGAAAAGCCCTCAACGCGAACAAGAATTTCTTTTGAGGTAGCTGTGATAAAACTCGGGGGATCAACCATATATTCAACAGATAAAGATACTCAGATTTTGAGAGGAGAAGATAGAACTGATTTCGCAAGGGTGTTAGATGGTTATGTTGATTTTTTTATATGCAGGGTGTATGACCACAGAGCACTTGAGATATTTTCAGAAAATGTGAAAAAACCTGTTATAAACGCTCTGAGCAATTTGAGTCATCCGACACAGATAATTTCAGACCTTGCGACAATAGAACTCCTCCTCGGTAAATACGAGGGAAAAAAGATCGTCTTTATGGGAGATGCAAAAAATAATGTTGCGAGATCTTGGATTGAAGCATTAGAAGTACTGGGAAGTTTTGAGCTCGTTTTTTCATGTCCAGAGGGCTTTGAGCCAGAACTTAAATCAGGATATAAGATTGAGTATGACCCATTAAAAGCCGTAAAAGGTGCAGACATTATATACACAGATGTTTGGTTTTCTATGGGAGATGAGTTTTCACCTGAAAAAGAAGAGAAGATGAAAAAGTATGCAGTTGATTCCGAAAAAGCAAAGTATGCTAAGCTTGTTATGCACTGCTTACCTGCGAAAAAAGATAAAGAGATTTCTTATGATGTTTTTGAGAAATTCAAAGATGTTATCTTTACGCAAGCTCATATGAAGCTGTATTCCGCTATCTCTATCCTCGAGAGTATAGATTTTTAGAATAAATTTTTCAGATATAACTATGCAACACGAACCATTCCCTATATCTGATAAAAAACTTGTTTTTTCTTTTTGTTGTCAGATATACAAATACTCTTTCAGATAATCTATGACAATCTGTGCGAGCGGGTTTCATTTGGGTTCTGTCTGTAAAATATAAGTGGAACCTCATTCTTTTTTTTGTTTTAAGAATTTAAAATTACTAAATTATGTTTAAGAAGTTTAATAGAGGTAAGATATAGTGGGGGATAAGGGAGGTAAAGAGAAAAGTGAAAGCTGACCACAAAGAAAAAGAGAAAACCTCTCAAAAAATTTTATCCAATATAATTTCGCTTTTGATCGGGTTAATTCTTGGACTCGTTATTTCAAAATGTCCATTCTATGGGAAGCCAAAAATAACAGAAATTAAAATTCTGAAGGAAAAAGCAGAGAAAGCTGAAATTGAGAGTTCCCAGGAAGGAAGAGAAAAAAAATCTCCTTCTTTGCCTCATACTGCAGTAAAAGAAATTGAAAAATTAGGAGCAAGGGAATAGGAACCAGAAGAAATTTATCTTCCAACTCAAACCAGAACAATCCAGATAGAAAGTAAAGAAGAGTGTCCTCAAATAAAGTCCCCCGCAAAACTACTTGAGAGCCCTCCGAAATTATGGAACAAAAATGATGCAAAATTTTCTTTCTCTCCGCCCATAACTTTTTTGTGTTATCTCAATGATAAAGAATTTCCCTGTCCTGTTTCCTTATCAAGTTTGGTTTCGGTTGAGGAAGATGGAGAGAAAACTTTTTCTGTATACTATGTTGAAGGGAAATGTGTGGGAAAGATTCTGGAATATAATTTCATTGTGGATACGACTCCTCCCATCACCGAAATAAAGCCAGTTGATTTTTCTGATGTCCTCACAAAACCAGAAGGTGAAATTGACTTTATCGTTAATGAACCGTATAAATCAACACTATGTAGTGTAGATGATGGTTTTTGGATGGATTGTTCCTCGGGAAAAATTATTCTGACAAATATAGAAGATGGGTGGCATAAAATATCTGCATTTTCGGTTGACCTTGCTGGAAACGAAGAGAATCCTCCAAAAGAATTTTTTTTCAGAGTTGATGCAAAACCTCCCATGACTTTGCTTTTATCTGCTCCTCCGAGTGCTACAAATATTAACCATGCGGAATTTGAATTTACCTCAGATGAAGAAGATGTTGAATTTGAGTGCAATATAAACGATTCGGGATGGAAAAAATGCTCCTCACCCCTGAAGATAAAAGATTTGAAATTGGGACTCAATATAGTGAAAATAAGAGCCAGAGATTCTTTCGGGAGATATGAGAAAGTTCCAGTAATTTATTCATTTGGATTTATGGAAGGAGAATTTTTAACAGGTTCTCCAAAACCCTATGTTCCGCCGAAAGTATATTTTGAAATCCTGAAAAGAAAAAAATTGCAGAAATACAAAAAAGAATTCCAAAAGCAGAAAAAACAATAAGCAGAGCCAGATTAAAATGAGAGATAAATAAAAAGGTTTGATAACTTTATGAGAAGGGGGAACCCTTTAATGAATTGAGCGGAAGAAGTCATTGGTATCGGAAAATTCTTTCTTATCTTTGATAAGTTTTTCATATATTTCTTTTGCCTTTTTTCCGGGTTCGGTTTCAGAAAGCTCTCTATCTTCTAAAATGATTTTTATTCTTCTTGTTGCTGGTGGATATACTTTCCTTCTTATGTAGAACTCAGCTACTGATAGGTGATGTTGCGCTATGATTTCTAAAACCTCTTTATGAATTTTTGAAATCTCGTCTTTTTTTTCGTTATCTTTGTAATTTTGAAGGAAAAGAGATGCCAACACTCTTACCTTTTCGGCATATGTTATGTCTCTGTCGGGAGTATCAACAAATTTCATGTAGCATTTTATAGAGTAGTATAGAGCAAGGGGAGCTTTTTGGTGTGATGTGTATTTTTGGTAGAAACTCTCAAATAGAACTGCTGCTTCGGCGCAATCTCCCTTTTTCATCTTTGCGTATGCGATCCCGAAGTTTGCATCGGGAACATATTTTGTGCCGGGAAAAAGCTCTATGATTTTTTCAAAATACTGCTCCGCTGTATCGTAATCTGCTGTAAATATACTTCCTTCTAACTTCTTCATCGCTTCGTTGTATAGTTCTTCTGGATTTTCCGGAACTTTTTTCTGTGAGCAATCGTATATAAAAAAAACCGCAAAGAGACATAGAAGAAAATTTTTTAATCTCTTGGTTTTCATATCTTTTACATTATTCGCTCAGAGATTCTTTTTTTGATTTTCGTATTTGGGGGATTTGGGTGCCGGGAGCGGGACTCGAACCCGCACGGGGTTTTACCCCCACAGGATCCTGAGTCCTGCGCGTCTTCCAATTCCGCCATCCCGGCTCAATATCAAAAAATATTAATAACCTACAAAATAAAAAAACTTTCAGTCAGTAAAATAATTCCTATCAATCAACCCCAAATTGCAAAACACAAGAATCTATCGCCTGAATCAGAAATCAAATATATCTCCTTTGAAATCCTTCTTTTCTCCCTCTTTACCTCCGTTTGACTCATCTTTTTTATCTTCTTCAATGAAATCCTTCTGCTCATCTCTTTTTGGAATAGCCATGATATAGTAATTTTCGTCTGAATATTCTCCTGTTATTGGATTTATTTTTGCAAATTCAACTCCTTCGGGAATATCAAATCCAACTCCTTTTAGCTTCTCCTGATATTTCCTCATAAATTCAACAAATATCGGGACTGCTACTGTTGGACCTGAATTGACTTTTCTACCTATCGGAGTGAAATCATCTTTTCCTACCCAGATAACTGCAAGGATTTCAGGAGTAAATCCGACGAACCACGCATCTTTCCCATCATTTGTTGTGCCTGTTTTGCCGGCTACTGGTATTTTTAGAGATTTCGCTCTCCAACCTGTTCCGTGCAACACCGCGTTTCTCATCATCCATGCTACGACAAAAGCTAAATCCTCTGGTATAACCTCTGTTTCAGATGCTTTGTATTCAAAAATGATGTTTTTTCCTTTTTCTATTCTGCTGATAAAGTATGGCTCCACGAGTTTGCCTGAATTAGCAAAAGGTGTGTATGCTCTTGCGAGTTCAATAGGACTTAAAGATATTGACCCAAGAGCTATTGTCAAATCGTAGTTCCCATTTAATTCTATTCCAACCCTTTTGAACATATCGACGATTTTTTGTATTCCTATTTTGTTTGCTACTCTTACTGTTGCTGCGTTTATAGATTTTGCAAGAGCTTCCTGCAAAGTTATATATCCTGAAAATCCTTCTATGTTTTTTGGTCTCCATGTCTCTAATTCTTCTTCGCCCGAGCTATCTGATTTTACCCATTCAAATACTATCGGAGTATCTTCTACAACTGTTGCCGGTGAGAAAAGTCCTGTCTCTATTGCTGCTGTGTATACGATAGGTTTTATTGCTGAACCAACCTGTCTTTTTGCCTGAACCGCTCTTATAAAATGCGATTTCTGAAAGTTATACCCTCCTATCATGCATAAAACTTTCCCGTCTGATGGAGAGATAACTACTACTGCTCCTTCAAGCTCAACATCTTCTGGGATCGGACAGAAGAATTTTTCGTCGGGACATTTCCTTACAACTATTTCATCCCCTGGTTTCAGAACCTGTGAGAATTCAGGATTTATAAATCCTTCAAACTCCTTTTCTCCGTCTTTCACCTTAGCTTTGAGATTTGAATCTAATATTTTAGCGTTGAATATTTTGTCTTCTTCTTTATATTTTATTTTGCCGTCCGGAAGGGTTATACTTTCTATTTGGTTCGTATTAACTATTTTTGATGGGTCTTTGAGAGGGTGCTTCCCGTTGAGTATTTCCGCTCTTTCTAATCCATATCGGAGTGCTTTTTGAGCGAATTTATAGCAATCCTCATCAAGGTTTGTGAAAATTTTGTATCCTCTTTTTATCTCGTTCTCATCTCCAATAATTTTCAGAACATCTCTTCTGATGTGTTCGAGATACCAAAAGTATGTTGAAAATCCGCTATCCCATGAGTATACTGTGATTTTCTCGTTTTTTGCATCTTCAAATTCTTTTTCACTTATAAAGCCAAGTTCTTTCATTCTTTTTAAAACCCATATTTGTCTTGCTCTTGCTTTTTCAGGATACTTTATAGGTGAGTAGTAGATTGGAGAGCGTGGAAGTGCTGCAAGAAGTGCTGATTCTGCAAGAGTCAGGTCTTTTATATCTTTTTTGAAGTAGTTTCTTGCTGCTGCTTTCAGACCCCAAGCCCCGTTCCCAAAAAATATTGATGAAAGATAAAGAGAAATTATTTCTTCTTTTGTCAGTTCTTTTTCAATTTGGAGAGCGTATGTTAGCTCCTTCAATTTTCTTGTCAGAGTTCTCTCGTGAGTTAGGAACAAATTTTTTGCGAGCTGTTGTGTTATTGTGCTTCCTCCCTGTACAACTCTCATCTCCTTTATGTTTGTAATTATAGCTCTTACTATTGCTTTGGGGTTTATTCCTCTGTGTGTAAAAAAATCCTCATCTTCCGCTGCTATAAAAGCTTTTATTGTTATTTGCGGTATTTCATCATATTTTAATTCTTCTTTATATCTTTCAAACAGCATTCCAACTGTGTTCTCGCTTTTTGAAATGAAAAATGTCGGCTCAGGAATAGAGTAAAATTTTTGTAGTATTTCCGTCCTCGTTATCTTTTTATCTTCATCTATCTTTTGAAGAAAATTTATTATGGAATCGGGATAGAAATAAATATACCAAAGAGCAAGCGTTGTTATTGCAAGGAAACTCAGAAGAAAAAGAGAAACGAAAATCAGGATTTTCTTTGTTTGTATTTGAATTTTTTTTCTTCTCACCTGACTTTTCAGTTCTACTTTTGCTTCTAATTTCACACAATTAAATTTAATACCTTCCCATTTGCCTTGTTCTCAAATCACTTTTTTTATCTTTTGTTGTCAGTAAGTATTATTGCCATTTTGGTTTTCTTTTTTCCAGGAACGACATAATTCCTTCAATACCTTCTCTGCTTGCTCTTGCCTGTGATATAAATTCTCCTGCCAACCTCAAAGAGATATTTAAGTTTTCGGTCTCATATATCAGGTTTATCAGTTCTTTTGTTTTTCTTGTGTTTTTGGGAGCTGAGTTTTTTATGTCCTCTATTATCTCCCATGTTTTAATATCAAGCTCATCTTCTTCTGTTATGATGTTTATAAGTCCCATGTTTTTTGCTTCTTCTGCTGTTATTTCTCTTGCTGTGAGAGCTAAAAACTTTGTGTGAGACAATCCTATTTTTCTGATGAGGAAAACAGATATTACGGCTGGAATCAATCCCACTTTTATCTCCGGAGTTCTGAATTTTGAATTTTTTTCCGCTATGGATATATCTGATACTGCAAGAAATCCCATCCCACCACCGTAAGCTCCGCCTTGGACTTTCACAACTACGGGTGTGGGAAAATCCCATATCATTTTGTACATTTCAGCAAGTTCAAGTGCATCTTTCAAGTTCTCCTCGTAATCACTTTTGCCTTTCCTTTCCATCCATTTGAGATCTCCTCCGGAGCAGAATATTTTTCCTTCTCCCTGAATGAGCAGAACTTTTAGATTTTCGTTCTCTCTTTCTTTTGAAAGTACTTTTTTTATCTCATCTATCATTTTTTCGTCAATTGCATTTCTTTTTTCGGGATTATACAGGGTCAGAATCAAAACTCGGTCTCTTTCCTCTACTTTTATTCTTTCCATCATAGAATTTTTTAGTTGTTCAGAAAATATCTATAAGAAAATCTGTAATCTATATTTTGCGTATGAGTATTGGGACACGAAATAAGCTGCGACGAGGAATCTTATGATTTTTTTATCGCTGAACCTGATCGAAAGCACACCCAAAAAAAAAGATACAAGGAAGTTTTCCGGGGACCTCATGAAGAATGAGGGAAAAATGCATGTTATGAAAGCTGAAATCTTTTGAAAAATTCCATGAAGCTTTGATGTGAGAGAATCAAGAAAGATAAATCCGCACGAAATCATTGATACAAAGATAATCTCGGAGGGTATTGAGAATGTCTTTTTTATTGAGGTATGAGATACTATTATGAGGAAGCCAGCGAACGCGGAAGAAAAAAACGGCGCAAAAATTCTTCTTTTGATTTCAAGAGGTGGAAGATGGTATATCGCCGAAAGAAAAACTATAAATATTGTCGGAACAACAAAAATCCCCCTTAAATTAGAAAAAATTGTTATTTCAAGGAAAATGAGGAAAGAGAGTTTTTCAAGGTTCTGCTTTGAGTGGTCTTCATTCAGGAGCAAAAATATGTACTGGATCAGAAAGAAAGCCATAACTGAAGCAAATGAGATGAAAAAATAAGGATAATCTAATTTACCTGCTGAAAAAGTGCCAAATATAGCTAATATTACCGCATATAAAATTGATAGGTCTTGCAATCCATATTTTAAAATCTTTTTGAGCAACTCTCTTTGGAAAAGAAGAAAGAACGCAAAGGCGTAGATCATTCCCCAAATACCGTAAGCAATATCTTCCTGTAAAATCATGAAAAAAATGTTTGATTTCCCGTAAATTGTTTCTGTGCTGAAAATTATCCACAGCAAATACGAGCATAAAACATAGATGATAGATTTTATAATGTTCTCTCTTCCATAAATCAGAGTAAGCATGATTTTTGAGAGAAAAAATAAAGTGAAGCTTATTTTGGGAATTCCTCTTGAAAAAAAGAAAAAAGATGTTATGGTTTTTGCAAGGTCGTTTATGGGTATTCCAGATGTGTAATCAGTGATGAGAAAAAACTTGTCAAGAAAAAGTCCGAAAGTTGAAAAAAGAGCAAGAGGTATAGATACAGAAAAAGGGGGAAGTTTCTTTGATACAAGGTTTGCAAAAAAAATGTCAAACCATATCAGATTTGAGTATAGCCAGAACCTTGAAAAGAAAAATCCTCCTTTCGATTCGGTATAAGCTCTTGTTGCCTCGACGAGAGCTCTTATGAAGATCAGTGTCAATATTGATAAAGGGGAGTTCAGCACTTTTTGAATAGAGTTTAGCATATTTTTAATTTTATATATTTTGGAAGTGTGATTTTCAGAGGACTCTTCTGTTCAAAAGAGTTTGGAAAATTTATCAAATTTGGTTCTATAATATTAAAAAATATTTTTCGGTATGGTAAAGGGTAGAGTATTAGTAGGTAAGATAGGGTTAGACGGACACGACAGGGGGGCAAAAGTTGTCGCACGCGCTTTGAAAGAGGCGGGATTTGAAGTTATTTATACAGGACTTCACAAAACCGCACAGGAAATAGCAGAAATAGCACTTGAAGAAGATGTAGACCTTATCGGAATTTCTATTCTTTCCGGCGCTCACAATATTCTTATACCAAAGCTCATTGAAGAACTGAAGAAAAGGAAGATAGATAATAAACCCATCATTGTTGGTGGTATAATTCCAGATGAAGATATAGAATTTCTGAAGCAACACGGTGTAAAGGCGGTGTTTTTGCCGGGAACTCCGCTTTCTGAGATAATATCAACTGTTGAGAATCTGATTTCTGAGTACAGGTCTGGAACAGGAATTTAAACGTATAGTTTCTGAGATTTTATTGGTTTGAATGTAGATTTTGAGATTGATGTGGGCGTGGGAGGAATCGAACCTCCGACCTCTACCTCGTGAGGGTAGCGCTCTGCCACTGAGCTACACGCCCTTACAAAAAAATAAAACAAAAACCTCAAATAAACAAAAACTCAAAAAATAATATTGATTAAAATTTATTCTATGATGAGAGAAAGAGAAAGAAAACCTATCAGAAGAAGAGAGATAGAAGAGGAGGAAAAGGAAAAGAAAGGGGAAAAGGAAGAAAAGAGAGAGGAGATAACACCTTCGCAAATTTTGACTCAAGATGAAGTTGATGCTCTTTTGCGGAGTTTGAGACGTGGGGAAATTCCCGTAGCCGTACCAGAAGAGGTTAAACCAGAGGAAAAAGAAAAGTATCCAAGGTATGATTTCAGAAAGGTCGGGAGATTCGTATCAAAAATGCGCCTTCCATCTCTTGAAGTTATTCACAGAAGATTTGCAACAGAGGCACGCTCAATCCTTTCAGCAGCATTACAAAAAATAATAGATATAGGTATGATAGATGTTACGGTGGGAGAGTTCTCTTCTTTCCTTGACAACATTCCTTTACCTGCTTCTTTTGTTGTTGTATCTATGAAGCCACTACGAGGATTTTCTCTCTGGGCATTCGAAGGACCACTTGTTCTTTCAATAATAGATATACTTCTTGGGGGAACCGGAAAAGGTACAAAGGCGGAGGGAAGAGAATTTACAAGAATAGAGCAGAGATTACTCAAAAGAGTGATTTCTACTATGCTTAAACCTTATCAAGAAGCGTGGGACCCTGTAATGCATATTGAACCTGAAATCGTCAGGCTTGAAAGTCATCCGCAATTTGTCACTATAATCCCTGAATCAGACCTCATAGTTTCAACAAGATATGAGATAGATTTGGGAATGGTTTCCGGAAAACTCTATATAGGTATTCCGTATGCTATTTTAGAACCAATAAGATCTCAACTTCAAGCGGGTTATCAGCCATCAAGCCTTGAAATAGATAGAAGATGGTTGGAAAGATTGATAAGTAAGCTTAAGGAGTGTCCCGTTGAGATAAAGTGTGAGATCGGAAGAGCAAAAATAACTCTGCGAGAACTCCTCAGTTTCAAAAAGGGAGACATAATAAAGCTTAACTCTTCTCCAAATGAAGAGTCAGCAGTTGCCTTTGTGCAAGGAGTTCCAAAGTACATCGGAATACCGGGAACTTTCGGAGAATCAAAAGCTATGCTTGTGACCAAAGTTCTCAGATCAGAGCAAGAACTCCTCCAAAAAGTCCTCTCAAAAATTGTTTTCTGAAAAAACTTTTATAAATCAAGTTCTCAAAAATAAACCGAAAATTAAAATTCAAAAAATTGTCTTTTAAATTGAATTTATGCTTGAAAAACTTTTCAGGTTAATTTTTCCTTCATATAAAACGGCAATTTCCCTTTTTCTTGTTCCTTTTCTTTCTTTCCTGTCATGTCAAACACAAAAAAAAGAGAACTTTTTAGATAAGATTCCATCAACTATACCTCGTGAGGAAGTTAAGAGATCTCAGCTTTCAGCGATAATACTTATAGATAAGGATGGAATTCCTTATATAAAGTCAGACGATTTTCTATCTGGAATTTTTGCTCTCGGCTATATTATGGCGAAAGCGAGATATTCACAGATTGACCTCCTAAGAGTTATATCCAACGGTATGGTTTCTTCTATAATAGATATAGAGCAAGCAAGAGAGATAGACGCTCTCACTTTGAGAACGCTTCTTAATCCATCTACGGGAAAACTGGTTACCGATATGCAGTGGGAGCTCTTGCAATCTCAAAGGATATCTTCTGCTCTTTTATTGCTGGCTTTTACCGAAGGTATAAATTTTTACATAAAGAGGTTGTCCGAAGGGCTTGAGGAACTGCCTCCTGAGTACTCATCTATTCTTTCTGCAAGAAACCCGAAGAATGACCCGCAAAAATTTTTCTTCACTCCTCAGCAGGTTCTGGCTATAGCGAGGTTTTTTGAGTGGTACCTTACAGGTCAAGGAGATTTAGCTCTTGACTCTTTAAGAGAATATATAAAAGAAGTTGTTGGCGATGAGGTTTTTAGAACTTATTTTCTTGAAATGCTCACTGCAAGGGCAGGAGTGAATATATTCACATTACCATCTCCACCTTCATTACCCAACCCTGTGATTTTTGATGTGCTTGATTTTCTCTCTGCTTCTGAAAAACTTGGTAGCAATAACTGGGTTATTTCATCTACCCTCACAGCTGATGGAAAACCAATAGTTGCGAATGACCCTCATCTCCCTCTTTTTAACCCTCCTTTGTGGTTCCCATGGAAAGGAGAATTTGGAGAAGATATAATTGAAGGTTTCGCACTTGCAGGTATTCCGGGAATTCTCTCCGGAACAAACGGTAAAGTCGCATGGGCTGTGACAAACGGTGGATACGACTCACTTGATATCTACAAAGAATTTTTAGAACCAGACGCAAATTGTAAGACGGGATTTAAGTTTGTACATAATCGTTCAAATCCGACTGATGATTTTTGTGTTGAATCAAGCGAGATAAAAGTTCCTTCAAGCAAAAGTTTTGAGCTTTTCTATTGTAAAAAGCATGGAGTAATTTTAGGGAAAAGAGAAGATGTATTGAAAGGGAAGATTCCCGCTCGGGTAGTTTTATCGGAAGGTGAGTTCCTTTCTTTCAGGTGGAATGGTGGAGAGCAATCTCGTGAAGTTCTTGTGTTTTTAGACATTCTTCTTGCAGGCGATGTTCAAGAGTTTTTGAAGCGAGCAACTGAATTTGAAGTTGCTCCAATAAACTTTGTCGTTGCTGATCTCAAAGGAAATATAGGATACTCAACTTATGCTCTCCTCCCAGATAGAAAATGGAATCTCTATCAATTTCCACCTATCGTAGCGCTCCCAACAGATGGTTGTTGCGATTGGGAAAAATGGGCAGAAAAAAATAAATTCCCTCATACCATAAATCCCCCAAAAGGTTTTATAGTTACCGCAAATAACGACCTTCCCGGTTATACATCAGATGGAGACCCATTTGATGACCCTCTGTATCTCTTTTGGTCGTATGATCCTGGATACAGAGTTGCTGAAATTACCTATATGGTTCAGGAAAAGTTGAAAAAAGGCAAAATAAGTGTTTCGGATGTGAAGGAGATTCAGCATGATACTGTTTCATATTGGACTCGTGGATTTTTACCTTCTTTTCTGAATGCGCTTTCTGGTTTTGAACCCAATATGACAGATTTAGAGAAAAAAGCTCTCTCCCTTTTGAAAAGCTGGGATATGACATGTAGATCTGGTTTCACTCTTTCTGACCTTGAAAATTTGCAGTTTGCTGAACTTGATGATCAGAAGGTGAGAAACAACTCTTCCGCATGCACAATATTTTGGGTTTCTGTCACAAACATAATAAAAAATACATTTTCAGACGAATTTGAAAAGTATAACCTGAAAATCTCTCCTTCTTTTGAGGACTACTTTCTCAAACAGCTATACTTTTACTCTCAGGGAACGCATAAGATAGATTTTTTTGATGATTTAAGGACTGGTGACAGAGAAAATTTTGAAGATATTGCTTTTTTGAGTTTCAGGCAAGCGGTGTCTTATCTTTCCAAAAAGTTCGGGCAAAACCCAGAAAGCTGGCTTTGGGGGAAATTAAGCAAGCTAAAACTTTTCCACTTCACTTCTTTTGCTAATTTATCTCTGTTTGATATTGGTCCTTTCCCGGTTGATTTTGGTCCTGTTGCGCCTTCGGTAGCCTGGGTAAATCTTGTGACAGATAACCCAGAAAAAGATTTCATAATTCAAGGGGGACCATCTATGAGGTCTATCGCAGTTCCAGATGATAAGACCGGATTATTTTCTATTGAGTTTGCCTTCCCTGGAGGGGTATTTGGTTTTGGAAAAGACCTTCAAAAACCAGATATATCAAAGCATTTTAACGACCTTCTCCCTACATATTTTGGTAGGGGTTATATCAAGTTCAAGAGATTGACCGACTTTGATAATTTTGAAAAAGTCATCGTTCTTACAAGAGATTGATTTTTATTTTAAAAATGGTATCGCCTTAGTGTATTCTTTTATCCCATTTACAAGCCAGTTTGCAAAAGCCTCATAAAAATCCTCTTCTTTTATACTCTTTTGATGGGTCTCTCGTTTTTCGCTAATGTTTTCTTCTTTAAATTTAACATGGCGGAAAAGTCCTCGTCCAGCTTTATAAATTTCCTCAGGCTTACGTCTATCTAAATTCCAAACCGTTCCATGGATTGTGTTAATAGGAATTTCTGGAAAGTTTCCATGTATTTTTCTCACAAGATCTGAATAACGAACACCATTAGGATTTGACTTGAGTATCTCTATTGCCTTTTCTATGATTTTTTCTCTTTTTGTCTTCATTTTTCACTTATTATTTTAACCTCTTTTTATCTTTTCGCCTTTCTTTATTACAACTCCTATATCTTTTTCAAATCCCATTTCTCTGAGTAGTATCTCTATGCTTTCTGACTCATCAACTTTTATGTGCAGAGAGAAAAAATCCGGGTGTATTGGCATTTCCCTTCCCACTCTGTTTACCAGAGTAAAAAGCTTTACCATTTTTGGTCTTCCGAATTCAAAAATTTCACATAGAGCTGCTCGTATGGTTCTCCCTGTATATATAACATCATCTATCAAAAAGACGATAAGGTCATCTGTTGAGAAGTTTATTTCAGAACCTTTGACGATTGGGTAAGGATTACGTGAGAGGTCATCTCGCCAGAAAGTTATATCAACCGATCCAATCTTTACATCTTTACTTTCTTTTTGGAGTATATTGTGAATTCTTTTTGCGAGAATAAAACCACCTGTTTTTATACCTATGATGCATTTTTCCCCTTCTTCTTGACCGATTATTTCGGCTGACTCCGAGATGAACTTTTCTATTACATCTTCTCCGAAGATAACTTTCATCTGATAAATTTTAAAATATTTTGGCTTTGTGCTATCTATTTTATGTCTTTTCCACCAGTAAGTCCGCTATTTCTTTTGCTTTTTTCTTTGAAATTTCGTAAATTTTTTTGACGTCTTCAATACTCGTTATAGAGCTTGGAAGTTCTTTTCTGTTTTTCTCAAAATACGATACTGTTTTTTCAACTATTGTGTATATATCCCAGAACCTTATTTTTCTTGAAATAAAGTATTCTACTGCTACTTCATCTGCTGATACGAGTATGCATGGGAATGGTTCTTGCAGTTTTGCGCATCTCCATCCTAAAAGTAAAGATGGAAACCTCTCAAAATCTGGTTCAAAAAAATTCAGAGGTTTTTCCCATATAGAAGGGATTTCAAAAGGAATATCCTCAACATATGGGTACAGCATAGCATACATTATAGGAATTCTCATATCTGGGAAGTGAGCGCTCATGATAAAAGTTCCATCTTTCAGCTCTATTGCTGAATGGACTATTGCTTCCGGATGTATTTTGACTCCGATTTTCTCCGGCGGAATTGCAAAAAGATATGATGCTTCAATTATCTCAAATGCTTTATTGATAAGAAGGGCGCTATCTACTGTTATTTTCACGCCCATGTTCCACACGGGATGTTTGATGACCTCTTCATAAGGAGCATTCTCTATTTTAGATTTATCATGCTTCCAAAAAGGTCCTCCGGATGCAGTTATATAAACTTTCTTGATGTTTTCTCTTGGGTAAGAATCAATAAGTTTCCACAGCGATGAGTGTTCGCTATCTACTGGGAGTATCTTTGCTTTTTTCTTTTCTGCTTCTTCAAAGAGCATTTTCCCAAGGCAGAGTATAGCTTCTTTCGATGCAACTGCTATTTCTTTTCCTGCCCGTACTGCATTGAAAACCGGCTCGCATGAAGCAAATCCCGGAACTCCTACGACCACGAGGTCTATATCCTCTCTGCGGACTATATCTGAAATTTCAGCATACTCAAAGTTTGCTTTGAACAAACTTTCTTTGAGTTCCCTTTCAAGGTCTGCTCTTTTTTCCGGAGATATACATACATACTTCGGTTTATACTTCATTATTTGCTTTGCAAGAAGCTTGAAATTTGTCATAGCTGTAATCCCGACAACTTCAAACTTTTCAGGTAGAGAATCAACTACTTGTAAGCATTGAGTTCCGATTGAGCCGGTTGAACCTATAAGCGCTATTCTTTTTTTCTTTTTGTTTCTCATTCTAAAATTTAAGCTCTGGCAGAATTTAAAAAATTTCAGGCAAACTATTTTGATTTATCCTTAAACTTATCTTTAAGATTTTAATTTTGTAATTTGCTTTTGTTTGTTTTTGTTATTTTAATTTGAGTTTAATTTTAAGAGATGATACAAAAAGGAGGTTGAGAAATTATGTCTCTTCTGCAACCGAAAAAGATGAAATATAGAAAATGGAGGAAGGGAAGAACGCGGGGAAAAGCATCAAGGGGATACACTGTTGTTTTTGGAAAATGGGGTTTGAAGGTTTTAGAACCTGCGAGAATTTCGGCAAGACAAATAGAGGCGTGCCGTCTTACTATACTTCGGTCGTTGCCTTCAAGTGCTAAACTCTGGATAAGAATTTTTCCATGGCGTCCCGTCACGAAAAAGCCAGCTGAAACGAGAATGGGTGGTGGTAAGGGAGACGTTGTCGGATACGAGGCAAGAGTAAAAGCAGGAACCGTTATATTTGAGTTAGACGGTGTATCTGATGTAGATGCTCAGAGAGCCCTGAAACTCGCAGCAGATAAGCTTCAATATAAAACCGCAATAGTACCAAAAAATCCCTGGCTTGCTCTAAAGCAAAAATCCATCATCTCTCAAAATTCTTGATAGAATTTTCTTTTTTGCCCCCGTTCTCGCTTGGCTTCATAAAGAGATAGGCGATTGCTCCCTTCCTTTTCTTATAGCCCAAAACTTATTCCCAAATTTATGTACACTCCCCCAGCATCTATTTTATCTCCTTCTCTATTTATTTTCTGTATCGGAGCATATCCTAATGCAGGATTTACGAATACGCTGATAGCCGGTGTTAAAAAATACCTTATCTTTGAACTCAATCTGAGAAGTATTCCATTAAATAATCTGTTGATTCTCTCTACCCCTTGTTCTGTTTCTTCTGGAGCACTTTTTACAAGGAATATCGGACCAATATCTATCCCGAAAGATATATCAAAGCTTTCAGCCAGAAAAATAAATTTTGGAGAAAATAAAATAAATGTTGTTGCAAAAGAGAGTTTTGACACTTCTTCGGGGTTTGAAACTTTTACATTTGGGTCTTGCAAGAATGGTGGTTCAAACCTTATGCTTCGTGAAAACGAACTACCAAATGTCCCTCCAACACTTAATCCACTTCCCGGTTGCATAATGTAAAGAAGCTGGATTTCAAAAGAGGGACCGAAAAATTTATAGGGCGAATTTTCTATTCTTGCGAAAAATGAATTTTCAAATATTCCCGTGAATGTGTGAAATCCTATTGTCGGTTCAACTGATAATCTTTTTATTTCCGGGAGAGCATCTACTATTATCATAGTGGGTTTAGACCTGTTTCCCGCCCTATCTTCTGAAAAAATCTGTATATAGTTTCTCCTCACCTGCCTTTGGTATTTCATAACTGGTACCTGAACAACAAAGTCCCCAACTTTTCCTACTTCTCCTAACTCTATTTCTTTATCTAAGATTTTTGCTATTAGTTTTGTCTCAGGTTCTCCTTTACCTATAACTGTTATTTTTTCTTGAAAGACGCGTGAGGGAAAAAATTCTATCTTAGGAGGGTCAGGAGGTATTGAATCCTGAAATATTTTTATTCTCGTGGGAGCGGAGATGTTTCCAGCTGGATCAACCGAAAAGAAACTTAACTGATTTTCCGAGTTAGGAGTTAGCGATGTTTCTAAGTCAAATATTCCTTCTTTGTTTGCTACTGTTTCAATTTTTGCTCCTGTTGGGAGTTCGGCTACGACTTTTATTCCCGGAATAGTTTCTCCTTTTATTTTTATCTTGCTTTTATTTGTGTATTCTGGGAAAGTGTCTATTTTTGGGGCTGGTGGAGCTTTTGTTATCTGATATATATTGAATTTTACCGCTGGGGATAGAAATCCTCCTTCTTCCTCCATAAATATTTCTATCTGATTCATCTGATCAAATTTGAGGAAAACGAGAATTTCAAAGTAGCCATTTTCGTCTGAGAACGCTTGTGCGGGGGATGAACCACCTTTTGCAACTACTTTTATTTTCGGTAAAGCTCTCCCAAATACAGTTATTCCCGGTTCTCTTGTGAACGGTGGTATGCTTCCTAAATCTACTGATGGGGGCTCCTTTATGCTCTTTGGAGCCAGCAGTTCCTTATGAACTATTCTGTATTCAGAAAATTTTGATGTTTTATTTTTTGAAACCGAGTATATTCTCAGTATATTTTCTTTTCCTTTTTCAAGCTTTGCTTTTATTGAGAAGTTTCCCTTTTCATCACTTTTTGTCGAGAACTTGTTTTCGTTTACTTCAACTATAACTTCGCATCGGGGACACGAAACACCTTTTATTTCTATGGTTTCTCTTGATGTCTCTTTTGGTATAAATGAAATTATTGTTGGGGGTTCTGATGTTTCAGTTTGTGCGAACGAGTATGATTTGACACAGAGAAAAAGAAAAATCAAAAACGCATTGATTAACAGTATTTCAACAAATTTGTTTTTGAAAATCACCTTCATAACTTTTGGAACTAAAATAAAATAATTAGGGAAATAAAGATATATTAATCGCTTTTTTTAACTCTATTTTGTAGCGATGGAAAAAGTTGTATTTTTAGAGAATGTAAAACTCCTTTCGGATCAGGTCAAAATTCAAAAAATCATAAAAAAATTAATGGATAAAAAAGCAAGAGACATAGTCGTAATAGACCTCAGAAACTTCAATCACATAACTGATTTTTTTATCATCTGCACCTGTGAAAGTTCTAATCATAGAAAAGCCATCATAGAATCTCTTGAAGAAGAAATGAAAAACCTGAAAATATCAGTTTTGTTCTCTGATTTTAATCCGCTTTCTCAGTGGAATGTTCTTGATTTAGATGATGTTATCGTCCATGTGTTTGAGGAAGAAGTAAGGAGGTTTTACGATATTGAAGGTCTCTGGTCAGATGCCCCTCAGATAAAAATCCCCGAAAACTTATGAGTCGTCTCCATCTGATTATGCTGGGAAAGCTTGAAATTTTCAAGAAAGATCAGAAGCGATTTTTATTTCGTTTTTTATTCAATCTTTATCCTCCCTATCTTGGAGCCGGGATTCGAGTTGTTTATATATCAAAAGATTACAGAACTTTTGTTGTCAAGATGCCTCTTCGTTTCTACAATTACGTGAGATAAAGCAAATCGTTGATAAAAACGGTAAAGCCGACTTTGCTTTTAGGGCTGAGATTAAAAATGAAGATGGAAATGTGATAGCAGAGGAGAAAAAAGTTGTTTATATACGAAAAAAACAAAGCTAAAATAGAAATTGACGAAAAGAGTTTGAAAAAATTACTATAATATTTTTTTATTTTTAAATTATTTTTAAATTATTTTTTATTTTTGGGAAGGAGGTGAAAAAATATGTATAAGAGAGCAAAAAGAAATAGAAGTATGTTTTTGTTGGTGGTTATGGCTTTGATTATTTCCTCTTCTGACCTGTATGCCCAGGATTCTGGGCAAACCAGTAAAATAGGCGGAGTAGGATACTTTATTTTCGGTGGAAAAATGATAAACCTTTCTTCCCTGAACACAAAATTAGAAAGCAAAGGATATCCGAAAGTATCAAATAATTTTATCTCTCTTGGTGGAGGAGGACACTTTACAATCAAAAGATTTATCGTAGGTGGAGAAGGTCATGGATTTTTTAGTAAGGAAACACAGAATATCGGTTATAGGGCTTCAATTGGAGGTGGGTACGGCTTTTTCAATGTAGGGTATCTTGTTTATCACACAAAAGGTTTGAGCGTTTATCCATTACTTGGTCTCGGTGGCGGAGCTATTTCTCTTGAATTAGCAGAGAAAGGTATCTCACCTTCTTTTGATGACCTTCTGAGTAATCCCAGGGGGCAATCAGTAGTTTCGGTTGGAGGTTTTCTCGTTAATCTTGCAGTAGGTTTGGATTACTTTTTGGCATTGGGAAGGAGTGAGAGAGGAGAGGGAGGATTGGACTTTGGGCTTCGGCTAGGGTACATTTTTTCTCCTCTCATGGGTAGTTGGAGGATGAGCGGAGTAGCTGTTTCTGGCGGTCCGAGTGTTGCTCCGACTGGACCTTTTATACGTCTCACAATAGGTGGTGGCGGATTTAGACAAGAAAAGTAAATCTTAGCATAAATTAAAATTTTGAAGGTAGGAGGTGAAGCGGAATGAAAAAACTCATTTCTTTCTGCTGCAATGTTTCAGCAGAAGGGGAAAATAGTTTTATAAATGCTCTGAAAACAAAATTTGTTTTTTTGATCTTGCTTTTTTCTGCATTTTCTTGTGGTGGAGGAAGCAAACAGAAGTCATAGCAGGAAATTATTAAAGATATACAAAAGGTCGTCACAGAGGTAAGAACTAAAATATGGCTTGAAGACCGCTCGTGGAGTTCAAGTAGATATGAAATTCTCGGTTCAGGAGTTATCTTATCTCGCGACGGGAAAATAGTAACTAACGCTCATGTGGTTGATAAATGGACAATCGCTTGGAATTATATAATAGATTATTACAGCAGTCAGCAATCTGGTACAGGTAGCGGAGAGTCAGGAGGAGGAATTAAGTTTTGTCAAGATAGTGTGAATGCTTGCTTTAATAATATCTCTTGCCTTCAAACTCATATAAGATGGGGATTTTGTGGAATTGACAAGGATTGTGATCAAAGGTTTCAAAGGTCATTTGAAAGATGTACAAATGATGACATCTGTTCTTCACAGCTTGGGAATTGTTATTCTTCAACTTCCGATTGCTGGGATTATACATGCATATTAGATGTTGTGAAAGATTTTGTACCTGATTTGAAAAGCAGTATAGAGGTGAGATTAAAAGACGACGTTTTATATAGAACTGCTGATATAGTTGATGAAGGTGATTGCCTTGACCTTGCTGTTATCAAGATTCCTTCTCAGCTTGATAGTTCTGCTGAAATAAGCCAGGTTTATAATGTTGGAGATAGTGTGTTTGTTGTCGGGAATCCATATGGTTTGAGTTCAAGCGTGAGCAGAGGAATTGTAAGCGGTGTGAGAACCGTTTCCGAAGGAGGGAATTGTCCTGATTACGAGATAATCCAGACCGACGCAGCGGTGGGTCCAGGAAATTCCGGTGGTGGCATGTTCAGAGCAAAAGATGGAAAGTTGATAGGTATAATAACATGGAAAGTGCAAGATAATATAGGTTTTGCTATTTCTGTGAAGAACTTAAATATTTTTGAGAGTTTGAAATCAATTTCTGGTAAAGCTCCGTTTTTAAATCAATCTCCTATAATTCAAGATTTTCAAGAGAGCATTACAAAAGATATAGATGTTCTTTCTCGCTTTTTGCTCAAACATTTAGAAGAGCTGAAAGTTAAAAAGAATGAAAACTGAAAATTTAGGTCAGACAGATTTTTGATATACTTTGAGTTTTGAGAACTTATTTTATCGGCGACAATAAAACGAAGGAGATATTCTTCACCATAAAAAACAGAGATAATTTTGCATACTTGTTATTCTGGTAGTATATTGAAAAATTTGGAACTAATTATGTTATTATGGATGAAACTATTATGAGGCAAAAGATCAAAGCCAAAGGAGAAATAATGTTGGAAAAGGCAGAAAAGATTGGTGAGGTATGGGCATTTCAAAATGAATCTTTAGAGGAAAAAAAGCAACTTGTTCTTTTTGATAATGTGCAATTTATATATGAATTAGCATTAGCACAGCTTGAATTAAAGTCCTTTGGAGTACAATTTGAAATTACTGACGGACTAAGAGAGTTCAAACTTTTAGAGGATCTGGAAGATATTGAACCACTCAGAAGAAAACTTGCTTATTTCAAACTGATTAAAGGTAAATATACAGATTACTTTTATATTGCAAGGAAAAATCGCACGAGGTCTATAAATCAATATCTGACACACTGGATATATCCATATAAGGGGAAGTTTCATCCTCAAATGATCAGAGCTTTGCTCAACATCATAGGACTAAAAGAAGGCGACACTGTTTTAGACCCATTTCTTGGAAGTGGAACAACAGCTTTGGAGGCGCAATTATTAGGTATAAATTCGGTAGGTATTGATATTTCTCCTTTATGTGTTCTTCAAAGTAAGGTAAAGACCGAATCAATATATGTCTTTTCGGAAATATTAGAGTGGAAAAATGAAATTTTAAAAAAAGCCCAATTATCTCTGTTTAATTTTCATGATAAAGCACTTGATAAAACAATAGAAAACATTTCTAATGAGAAGGTAAGAAATTTTTTCTTGATGGCAAAGCTGGTTGCAATAAGTGATAATGCGAGGAGGCGAAAAGATTTTATCAAGTCGTTTATGAAAAATCTGGATTTAATGATTCTATCCGTTAAAGATTATGTTGATATAGTAAAAGAGCTGAACTTAAAACTTGGAAAGGTTGATATAAGGTTAGGGGATTCAAGAAATTTGCCATTTGATGATAATAGTATTGATGGTATAATAACATCTCCGCCTTATTCAATTGCATTGGACTATGTTTCAAATGATGCCCACGCATTAAAAGCATTAGGATATGACTTAAATGAATTGAGGGAAAAATTTATCGGTGTTAGAGGGAAAGGACAAGAAAGAATAGACCTTTATAACGAAGATATGAAGACAAGTTTAAGGGAAATGTACAGAGTTCTAAAACCTGAAAAATACGCTGTAATAGTAATTGGAAATGCAACTTATCAGGGAGAAGAAATAAAAACAGTTGAATTTTTTATAGATTATGCAGAAAAAATCGGGTTTAAACTTGTAAACAACATAGATAAAATAATTTTTGGGCTTTACAATGTTATGCAAAAAGAAAACATATTGATATTAAAAAAAGGCAAAGCTAATGAATGACCCAGAAGAATATATTAAGCAACTTGAAACAATAATAAGCAAATTTTTAGAACCAATAAAAGAAATTCCATATTCAATTGCGATAAAGGTATTGACAGTGTGCGAAGTTTTACATTTTGATTTATCAGATAAAAATAATCAGGAATTATTAGAGCTTTTGAAAACCGCGGCACAAAAGGCAGGCGAAGAAGCATATAAAATAAGGAATTATTGCAAGAAGACCTAATGAAGCAGGCAATCGTATAGAACCCTTTGTGATTTCAGCATTAAGGGAATTAGGGCTTAAAGCAGATAAACCTCTAACAAAAATCGGAAAGAAAAAATCCGCAGGCTACCCTGATATTGAAATTATTGACAAACAAGGAAGGGTTGTTTATCTTGAATGTAAGACATATGCCACGAAAACCAAAAACCAATCATTTAGGACATTTTATTTTTCTCCATCTAAAAACCCTAAAATTACAAAAAATGCATTCCATATGCTTTTAAGCTTTGAATTGGCAAAAGGAGAAAGAGGTGAACAGATTGCATTTGTGCCAGTGTCGTGGCAACTTTATACATTAGAAAAACTGAAAGTGCAAGTTAAGCATGAATTTAATGCAAGTAATAAAGAGCTTTATAAGCAAGAATATTTGCTAGCGGAAGGCAAAATATCTTCAAGATGAGAAGTGGGAAAATAACAAAGTTGAATTTTCACAGGGCTTTTACTCTTATTGAGGTTCTCGTAGCTGTGTGGATTTTAGGAACTACGCTTGTTGCTCTCCTTGGAATACATATAGCTAACCTGAAAATCGCCAGAAAAATAGACGAAATGTCAAACGCAGTGTTCCTTACCTTCTCGGTCCCGTCGGAAACATACATAAAACAAAAATACAATGTTGATATATATCCGAGTGAGATTCCTGAGGGATACAAAGTTCAAGTTGACGCTTATGATTTTTCAGCAATGCTCTCTTCTGTTATACCTTTTTTGGGAAATATCAAGATGCCTGTTATACCAACCATCAAAATATTTACCCCATCTCAGAAAGTTATTGAGATTTTGGGAAAACCATCTATATTATCTACTGTTCAACAGGTAAGATAGTGCAAAAAATTTTTACCTATCTCTATCTCAAATTCAGCTCCGTAAATAATATATTTTTAGTATGCCAATTTACGAATACATATGTAAAAATTGCGGAAGTAAAAACTCGTTTCTTATATACCCTTGGGAGGACGAAGTTTTAAAATGCAAAAGATGTTCTTCGGATAATCTTGAAAGGATAATTTCAAGGTTTGCCCGCCTGAGGTCAGATGAAGAAAGAGTTGAGAGCACAGTTGAAGACGCTATGAGGTCAGTTGATATAAACGATCCCGAAAGCATAAAAAGATGGATGAAAAAGACCCTTAAAGAATATTCGGGAGAGATTGAGGGAGGAGATATTGATATAGATGAAGCTGTTGAAAGTTTAAGCGAAGAGATGGGAATTGGCAAAAAAGAGGGAGAAAAAGAGGAAGGAGAAGAATCTTCGGAGGCAGGAACTGATAATGAATAAAAAATTTTTTATCTCACCCAGCATTTTAGCGGCGGACTTTTCATGTCTTGGAGAGCAGATTCAAAAAGCTCTTATTGCAGGAGCAGATATGATACACTTTGATGTCATGGACGGTAGATTTGTTCCAAACATATCTTTCGGCATACCTGTTATAGAATCTCTTCGCGAAAAATTCAAAGATACCACCTTTGATGTCCATCTTATGATTTCAGAGCCAGAAAGATATATTCAAGATTTCGCTCTTGCAGGAGCAGATATAATCTCGTTTCACTTTGAATCAACATACCATGTACATAGAGTTATAGAGAAGATAAAGAGTTTCGGAAAGAAAGCAGGGGTTGCTTTAAATCCAGCTACACCATCTTTTGCTGTGAAAGAGATTTTAGATATTGTTGATGTTGTTCTTGTGATGAGCGTTGATCCCGGATTTTACGGTCAGAAGTTCATACCTTCATCTGTGAGGAAGATAAGAGAAATAGATGCTATGCGAAAGGAAAACGGTCTGAAATTTTTAATAGAGGTTGATGGAGGTTTGAGCGATGAAAACCTCAGTAATGTCGTTTCAGCCGGAGCTGATATTCTTGTGTTTGGTGCCTTCATTTTCAAAGGCGACATACAATCAAATATCTTTCTCATAAAGCAAGAACTTGAAAAATTTGAAAAAACATAGATTTCAAATTTTTTCGTGTGATAAATTGTTTTTGTTCAAAACATTTTTTTATCAAATTTCATAATATTCAAATATGAAATGTCTAAAAGAGGCAGATTAGATGATGTGGTGGTAATAGGAGTAGGCTGTTCAAAGTTCGGAGAAAGATACGATAAATCTTATGAGGACCTTGCGGTTGAGGCGTTTGAAGAGTGTTTGAAAGATGCTGGAATAAGCAGAGAAGATATAGAAGCTGCGTGGCTCGGTACGTTCTTCCCTGGCTTCGGAGGTGGAATGGCTGGCTCATCTCTGGCAGACGCCATAAAAATATATGGGAAACCCATAACGCGCGTTGAAAACTACTGCGCCACAGGTATGGAGGCATTTAGAAATGCAGTGTTTGCTGTTGCTGCCGGAGTATATGATATAGCCCTCGCTCTTGGAGTTGAAAAACTGAAAGATAGACAATCCCGCGGACTGCCCCGCATAGATTGGCACCCACTCCTTATAAAAGGTAATACCGCTCCCGGCGTTTTTGCTCTCCCAGCGGTAAGATATATGCATAAGTACGGCATAGATAGAAAGCCACTCGCTCGCGTTGCTGTGAAAAACCACAGAAACGGTGCCAAAAACCCGAAAGCCCACTTTCAAAAAACAATAACAGAAGAAGATGCCTTATCTGCCCCTATGGTTGCTTATCCTTTCGGACTTTTTGATTGCTGTCCCGTCACAGACGGCGCAGCGTGTGCTTTAATCGCCCGTAAAGAAGTAGCAAGAGAACTCAAAAAAGATTATATAAAAATTCTAGGAATTGGGCTTGCTGTGACATCTGCGCGACCGCAGTTCAAACCAGATTTTGAATACATCGGATTTCCTGCAACACGTCTTGCAGCAGAGCAAGCTTATTCTATGGCTGGAATAAAACCAGATGATGTTGATTTTGCCGAAGTTCACGATTGCTTCACATGGACAGAAATATCAAACTACGAAGACCTCGGCTTTGCCGAAAAAGGTCAGGGCTGGAAGCTTATTATGGAAGGTGAAACCGAAATAGGTGGCAGAATACCTGTAAATCCTTCCGGTGGTTTGAAATCCTTCGGACATCCAATAGGAGCATCGGGTCTTAGAATGATTTACGAAGTTGTAAATCAGCTCAGAGGCAGAGTAGAAAAAGAAAGACAGGTTAAGATAAGAAACGGTATAGGACTTGCTCACAATTTGGGCGGACCGGGTTCTGTTGCCTGCGTTACGATACTCGGAACAGAATAACACGACGCAAAACTCGGTATGGTAGATGAAAACTATTTTAACTCTGTCAGGCAAAGCTTCATGAAATTGGTTCAGGAGAGAAAAAGGAAGGAATTTGAGAAGATTCTTGAGGAAGCGCAGAAAACCTTTTACGAAGAAACAGAAGAGGGAAAAAAACATGTATGGTTTCGTCTATATGATGAATATATTGAGTTTTTAGACCAGCGTCTTTTACCTCATAAGGAACAATGGGTGAGATGCTACGATGAAAGAGATGTCGCATCAGCCATAAAAAGTATGGTTGTAAGAGGCGCTCCTGCAATAGGAATAGCGGCGAGTTTCGGAGTTTTCTACGGACTTAAAAAAAGAGTGCAGAGAAGAGAAAATCTAACTTACGAGGTTTTCAGAGAGATAAAAGAAACCCTTTTTAATACCCGTCCGACAGCTTTCAATCTCCAAAAGGCACTTGATGAGATGGAAGAAGAGTTTAAAGTGAGTGGTGGAGACATTGATAAAATCTACGCAAGAGCAAAAAAAATATGGTTTTCAGATTTTCTCTCATGCTATCTTATAGGCAGATGGGGTTCAGAGGTTATCCCGGAAGATGGATTTGTATTCACTATATGCAATACGGGGTCTTTGGCTACGGGAGGTTGGGGAACAGCTTTTTCTGCTATAAAATTCGCAAAAAAATTGGGGAAAAATTTTGAAGTTGTTGCTCTTGAAACAAGACCATTTTTGCAGGGCTCTCGCCTGACAGCTTGGGAACTCCTAAAAGAGAAAATCCCTTTCTATCTCATTGTTGATTCCTCTGCTCCATTTATGATGAAAAAGATTTTAGATGAGACACCAAAAAGCATCTCCGTTCTTACAGGAGCAGATAGAATTTTGAGAAACGGAACTACTGCCAACAAAATCGGAACATTTATGTTGGCTCTCTCCGCAAAGATGTTTTCCATACCATTTTATGTTCTTGCTCCATCTACGACCATTGATAAAAACTCAGAGTATATAGTTATTGAAAGTAGGTCAGAGGAAGAGGTAAAGAGTTTTGGCGGAGTTCAGGTTGCCCCGAAACCTGCAAAAGCTCTCAACTTCGTCTTTGATATAACTCCCCCAGATTTTATCTCCGGTATAATCACAGAGGAAGGAATTTTCTCTTACCCCTATAACTTTGATTGATTCTGGGAAATTTTTTCCCATGGTATGATTTTTGCCTTTATTCTTTAGATGGTTGATCTGATACAGAAACTTCTCAATCTTCTCTTTTCTCTTGATGTTTCGAGTCCAAGTTCAGGTCAGCAGGTATCAGGGAATGCTCCGAACTTTGAAGATATACTCAAAGAACTCATCAAAACTCTGAAAGATAGTTCAGCAAATTTTGATGAGATCATAAAGAAAATTTTGCAATCTGGCGAGAAAGATTTTTCCGATTCTCTGCAAGATTTATTGCAATCCTTGAAAAAAACCGAAAATTCGGAGACAAAAGAAGATGAAGCAGGAAAATCACAAGATGACTTACTTACTTATCCTTTACATATTATACTTAATTTTGCATCCGAACCACAAACTAAATTTCAAGAAGGAAGTATTAATTCAGATGATGTGCAATCAAATCAATCCCAAGGCAGTGGTGAAAATCAAAAGGCATTTTCAATTGATGGAAAACAGGTAATTACAGAATTCAGTATTGATGATAGAGCTAAAAAAGAGGAAATTAAAGATATTAACAAGCAAATTCAGCAAACTAACAGAGAAGATAAGCTTTTGACAGAGGAATCAAGCGGAGAAAAAAGAGTGGAAAAGGATTTTTTTAGCACGACACAAAAATCACACACCCCTTTACAGCAAGATAATAGCTCAAACAATTCTGAAAAAGTTGTCAAAGGAGAATTTCAGTCAAAAGAAGATAAGCTTTTGACAAAGGAAATTTCAAGCAAAAACCAAGAGATTTCGCAGACCCACAGCAATAAATCAGAGTTATTAAACCCTGCGGAATCAAGCGGAGAAAAAGGAGCGGAAAAGGATTTTTTTAGCACGACACAAAAACCACACACCCCTTTACACCAAGATAATAGCTCAAACAACATACAAGATAACAAATCAAACAATATAAACGGGATAGATTATAACTCTCGCAGTGATTCAAAAATTCCAGAGTTAAAGCAGGTCATACTTGACTCTATCAAATTTGTTCTCAATACTCATCAGAAAAGAGCTGTTATGGAAGCTGATGTGTTAGGGAGCAAAGTCGTAATAGATGTTGCAGTAGATAACTCAAATAAACTCAGTTTGTCAATAACTACCCCTGATACATCTTTAAAAGCAGATATATCTAAACATCAGGATGACTTGCGAAGGTTTCTTGAAGGAAATAATTTCGTTCTGCAAAGATTTGATGTTAATTCTGGTTTTGATCAGAATTTGAATAGAGAAAATATATCCCATTTTAAGGGATTCAATTTGGGTCAAAATTTAAACCACTCTTTTACTGATGAGGAAAAATTTTCTCGTGGAACAGTTTTTGCAAATATAAAAGGAAGATTTTTGGCGATAGTGTGAAAACAGATAGGAAAGGAGGAGAATAGAAAATGGCAAACGATATTTCAGGAATTTTGAACGACCTTTCAAGTGGTGGGCAGAAACAGCTTGCAAATCCATCAACAAAAATAAGCAGAGATGATTTTTTGAAACTTCTTTTCACACAGCTGAAATACCAGGATTTTGAATCATCTGTTGATTATAAAGACCTTATGACTCAGCTTTCAATTTTAGCCCAGGTTGAGCAGTCGATGAATCTGAAAGATACGATAGATGAGCTTTCAAAGTCCATAGCTCGAGCAAATTTCTTTTCGGCATCAAACATAATAGGAAAAAAAGCTTATATTGAAGGCGAAGCTCTTTTTGTCTCTCAGGGAAAGGTTTTGAATTACCCGGCTTTTTCACTTGATATACCTGCAAGAGATGTTGAGATAAAAATATTAGGTCCTGGTGGAATAGTTGTGAGAAGGATTCACCTTTCTGATGTTGATGCTGGAAAACACTATGTAGTTTGGGATGGGAAAAACGATAGCGGAAATGCTGTCCAAGATGGAAACTACTCATTTGAAATTGTCGCCCGTGATTCTGCCGGAAATGAGTTCAAACCATCTCGTCTTACATTCGGGAAAATTGATTCTGTATCTTTGGAGGAAAACAAGGTTTTTGTTGGAATAGGGAATTTGAACTTTGAATTTGAAAAGGTTGTTGCAATAAAAGATGAATAGTTTTTGACGATTTTTTGAATATTAGCAGAAAGGAGGTGAATTAGTTATGCCGATGCCTTCTTTGTTTGTTGGTAGAACGGGTGTCCAGTCAAACATGAGGGCACTCCAGGTTGTATCAGATAATATCGCAAATGTAAACACAATTGGCTTTAAGGGTTCAAGAGCGGAATTCATAGATATACTACCGACCGGATTTATAGGTGAGCAGTTCGGAAGAGGAACTATAATAGGTGAAGTCAGAGTCCTCCACACTCAGGGAACTTTGGAGTTCACCGGCGTTGATACAGATATGGCAATTGATGGTGAGGGATTTTTCGTGGTCAAAGATGTCCCCCGTTTTGGAATCTTTTATACAAGAAACGGACAGTTTGAAGTAGATAAAGATGGATTTTTGGTCAATAAACTCGTTGATGGAAGAGAAGGACTGCGAGTCCAGGGCTGGCAGGTTGTCACAGATGAGAGAACAGGTCAAATAAGAAGAGTCGGTCCGATGACAGATATAAAAATACCTCAGGTGGACTCTCCTCCGAAAGCTACCGGCAGAGTTGACTTTGGTTTGAACCTTGATTCAAGACAGCAGATTATCCCTTCTCCGCCATTCCCTCTTTTCAACCCAGATGACCCAACAACCTATCAGTTTAACACTTCTGTGACAGTTTATGATTCTCTGGGAACTCCAAGAGTGATAAACTTGTTTTTCAGAAAAATTCAGGAGGCGAACCCTGCCGATCCTAATTCAAGGAATGTCTGGCAGGTTCTTGCAAAGGTTGAGGGAGGGACGATTAACTTCCCTCCACCAGATATTTTTGGTAACCCTGTTATAGGAACTCTTGAATTCACGACAGACGGAAAACTTTCAGCTGAGAAGATAAACGGAGTTCTTGAAAAAGCGCTTCGCCTTGAGGTCACATGGCAAGACGGTCAATCCACATCTCCGCAGACGATAGAGTTGAACTTCGGAACGAGTTTAGATGAAGTGAATTTCGGTTTGACCGTTCCTGAATCAGGAGTTGAGGTTGGGCTTGATGGGACTACTCACTTTGCCTCTCCCTTCTCAACAAACTTTGTAAGGCAAGATGGAAAGACCGTGGGTTCTCTTCTCAAATTCACAGTTGAGGAAGATGGAACAATTATAGGTTTTTACTCTAATGGTGTTTCAAGACCTCTTGCTCAGCTCGCAATAGCTAAATTCACAGATAAAGATGGACTTTTGAGGGTTGGAAGGACTCTTTTTGCTGAGACGCCTCGTTCTGGTCAGCCTGCAATAGACAAAGCTACTGTCGGAGGAAGAGGAAAGGTTGTTGCAAAGTCGCTTGAACACTCTAATGTTGATCTCGCAAATGAGTTTATAAATATGATTGTGTTTCAGAGAGCTTTTCAGGCATCTTCGCGTGTTATAGCAGTTTCAGACGCTATGCTCGTTGAACTTGCGGGTCTTGTAAGAGGATAATAAATTTGTGAAATCCTGGCTAATTTTTTACAGTTTCAAAGTTACATTACCTTCTATGCTCCCGAAAATTCTTTTTGTTGCAAACCAACTCAGGTCCACAATTTCTGGTCTTTTTTCTTCGCCGGGTTTTTTCAGTATTATGATTCCAAAGATATATTCCATTGATTCATACGGTAATAGTGGCTGGAGTTCAACTTCTGTTTCCAAAGATGGATTATACAAAATCTCTAATCCTGATTCGTCAATTATCCTTCTTTTTAGGTCAGACGGGGACTTAACACTTCCCGGAGTAAATTTTTCTCCGTAGTAATTCCCGTAATCAAAAGTGATGGTTAGTATCCCTCCGGGTTTCAATACCCTTGCTAATTCTTTCACTGCTTTTCCTACTGTTTCGGGTTCTAAATGCTCAATTACAGATATTGAAAAAACCCTATCAAAAAAATTATCTGGGAATTCAAGTTGTCTTATATCCTGTTTGAGGTGAAATATATTTTTCAGTCCGAGTTTTTCCGAGGTGAAAATAGCAGATTTGATTTTGTTTTCGTCTATATCAACGGTGTAAGTTTCGCATCCCAAAAGAGCGAGGAGATATGAAAAAATTGTTCCTGTTCCTCCTGCATCAAGAATTCTCATCCAGCTTTCGGTCTGTGAGAATATTATTGCATTTGAGTATTCCCAGTGTCTGAGCTAGCTATCTGCCATATGTGAGGAGTAGGGTAGTTTCAGGTGTTCAAGAAGTGATTTTGTCAGTGTAAGATACATTGATATAGCCCTTATTGATATTTTTGTTAAATCTTTTGGTTCAGCGAGTTTATTTATTTTCGGAATCAAACTCTTTTTATCAAAATCTTTATTCAAGTGCTCTTTACACCTTGAAATTATTTTTCTTATTAGCTCCTTTTTGCTTTCTGGAATATCTTTTTGTAATGTTTCCTCTCCTAAACCTATGCAATCTTTTAGTTTCCCTCTGACGTAAAGTTCAGCTATTGAACAAGTATCTTTATCTTCAAGAAGAGCTCTGATCTCTTGCAATGTCAGAACTATAATTTCATCTTCTGAATTCTTTGATTCATTTTCCATCAGTAAATAAATTTTAAAAAGATTTTTTTCATCTTGCTTATTGAGAGCTTATTAATTTTTCTATCTCTTCTTTTTTTATCGGTCCTATGAACTTTTTTATGATTTTTCCATCTTTTACGATAAAAGTTTCTGGAACTCCGGTTATTCCGTAATCAAGAGCGACTTCCCCACTATCAAAATATACAAAGTGATAAGGATTAAGCTCTTCAAGGTAATTTTTTATGTTTTTCTCTGTATCTTGAAAGACAACACCTATGATCTTTGCTTTTTCTCTGAGTTCAAGGAGTTTTTTTCTCTCTTCTCTGCATTCTGTACACCATGAAGCAAAAAAGTTTATAATTACGACTTTGCCTTTTTCCATTTCAAGCAATTCAGAAAGTTTTATCTTTTCTCCGTTTACCTGCAGAAAAAATTCCGGTGGCGTTTTTCCGAGAAGGGTTGTTCTTTCAAATAATCTTTTGGTTTTGAAAACTCCCGGTATGAAAAGTCCGAAAAATATCGCTCCTCCCAGAAAAGAAAAAATAATTACTGCCACTTTGCTTTTTTTATTCATAATTTGATATAGGTTTTGCTTTTATAGAGCTCGTGATTCTTTAAGTGAAAGATGTCTTTTTATTCTGGATGCTTTTTCTATTCTGTTTATTGCAGAGAGAAAAGCTTTCGCCGATGCTACAACTATATCTGTGCTTATCCCCGTTCCGCTTGCAGATATATCTCCTACTTTCAGCACAACAGAAACCTCTCCCTGCGCGTCAGTTCCTCCTGAGATTGACTTCACCGAATAATCTATAAGTTCCGGGTGTATGTCAAGACAGTTTTGAATTGCTTTATATACCGCATCCACTGGACCATCTCCTGTTGCAGAAGCTTTCAGGGTTTTTCCGCTATCTTTTATAATCACAGTTGCTGATGGTATTATATCTGTTCCTGCTGCGAAATTTACCGATACGAGCTCGTATCTATCTTCTTTTTTGGTTTTGAGTATTTCTTCAAAAATAATTGCTTCTATATCTTCGTCATATACTCTTTTTTTCTTGTCTGCGAGTTCTTTGACTTTCTGATATACTGCTTTCAGTTCTTCTTGTGATAGTTCGTATCCGAGTTCTGCCAGTTTTTTTGCGAGGGCGTGTCTTCCCGAGTGCTTACCTATAATTATTTGTGAGCTTGGAAATCCCACATCTTCTGGTCTCATTATCTCATAAGTGAGCGGATTTTTGAGAACTCCGTCTTGATGAATTCCTGCTTCATGAGCAAATGCATTCTGACCGACAATAGCTTTATTTGGTGGGACTTGAACTCCGGTTATCTTTGAGAGCAATCGTGATGTAGGATAAATTTCCTTTGTGTTTATATCTGTATAGACGATTTTGAAGAAATCTTTCCTTGTTTTTATTGCCATGACGACTTCTTCAAGAGAAGTGTTTCCTGCTCTTTCTCCTATGCCGTTGAGAGCAACTTCGCACTGTCTTGCTCCCGCAAGTATTCCTGCAAGCGTGTTCGCTGTTGCAAGCCCAAGGTCGTTATGGCAGTGGACAGAAATTATCGGTCTGCCAACTTCTGAAATCTCTTCTTTTACTCTTTTTACAAGTTCATAGAACTCAAAGGGTAATGTATAGCCAACGGTGTCGGGTATATTTATAACATCTGCTCCTTCTTTCACCACCTCTTTGAACACTTTTATGAGGAATTCGGGGTCAGACCTTGTCGCGTCTTCTGCGGAGAACTCAACTTCATCTGCATATTTTTTTGCTAATCTTACCGCTCTTATTGCTTTTTCAAGGACTTGCTCTTCTGTTAATCTGAGTTTATATTTCATATGAATTTCACTTGTTGCTATGAACACGTGGATTCTTTTTCTTTTTGCGTATGCAAGTGCTTCTGCTGCTCTTTCTATATCAATTTCTTCACATCTTGCGAGTGCACATATTGTTGCTCTTTCTATTTTTTTTGATATTTCTCTCACCGCTTCAAAGTCGCCTTCTGATGTTATAGGGAAGCCGGCTTCTATTATGTCTACCCCAAGTTTTTCAAGTGCCTGAGCCATTTTGATCTTCTCGTCTATTGTCATTGAGAAGCCCGGCGCTTGCTCTCCGTCTCTCAAAGTCGTGTCGAATATATATACTTTTTCCATACCTCAAATTTTCAAAAATAATACTATAAATAATATAGCAAGTTATGCCAAAGATAGATATAATGAAGAAAATTTTCTGCTTGAAAAAAAGCAACCATAAAAGCACAGGGGGAAGAAAAAGAAAGTAGGGAATAAACTTTGACATCTTTACTTCTTTGAAAGACCTGAACTTTATGGTGCTGACCTGCAACGCCGATACAGAAAAGATCAATAGAAAAAACACAATTTTTGTTATCTTTTCGCTCAATATAACAATATCTTTGAAAATAAATGAAAGTGAAATTATGAGAAATGCACCAAGAGGAGATGAAAGTCCTTCAAAATACTCTTTCGCTTTTGTTTCGGAATTTACATTGAATCTCGCAAGCCGTATCGCAACAGAGAGAACTGGCAAAAAAGAAATTATTTTCCCAAATTCAAATTCTTTCAAGAACATATTATACACCATTGCAGATGGAGCTATGCCAAATGTTGTAAGGTCTGCGAGCGAATCAAATTCAAGTCCGAACTTTGATGATATTCCAAGAGCCCTCGCTATCCTGCCATCTGCCATATCAAATATAAGACCAAGAAAAATGAAATAAAATGCGAAGTTGAATTTCCCTTCAAAGCTGAGCAAAATTGAAGTGAACCCACAGAACAAATTCAAAGATGTGAGAAAATTTCCCGCAAATTTCAGCTCTTTTTTCATTACTTACTTTCAATTTAATTTTTTAAATTTTTCTTTCGCTCTTTTTTGCAAACTTCCCCCTCTTCAAGATGAAGAATATTTTTCCGGTTCCGAGCTAATGCTTGAGTACTGATTTTCTGAAATCTCTGCTATCGGAATTTTACGGGAATTCCTGAAATTACTTTATTTTTCTCACAAGAACTCTCCAGTGTTTTTCATCTATTTTTTCTTGTATGATTATCTCCTGTCCGTCTTGTTTTAGAGATAGTGGAACATTTCTTATCGGTTCGCCGTCATCTAATATCACCTCTAAAATCTGCCCTCTTTCCATTTCTTCTAATTTTATTTTAGTTTTCACATAGTTTAGTGGGCAGGGAGTTCCTTTGAGGTCTAAAAACACATCTGCTTTCGGTAAAGGATTTACCTGTGTTTGCTCTGCCATATCTTACAAAATTTAATTTATTTAAACCTATCAACTTATTTTTCTGTAAATTTTAATTTATCAGGTTGTTATGAAGATAGCCATTTTATCTCACGCGTCTGGTTTGCACGGAGCAGAATATATAGCTCTTCTTCTTGCAAAGGTTTTCAAAAAAGATTTTTATGTTGAAGTGTTTTTGCCTAAAAATGGCGCGTTGAAAGAAGAACTTTCTGCTCTGGGGGTCAGAACAAGAGTTATTCCTATGAGCTGGTGGGTTGCTCCCAGAGTATCCTTCTTCTCCTCCTCTTCTCCTGATATATTGAAAAACCCGTTTTTATTTCTCACCCTTTCTTTTTCTTTTCTGCCGTTTTCGGTGGGGATTGCTATGAGGTTCTTGAAAGATTTTGACATTGTTTGGTCCAACTCAATAGTTAATCCAGTTGGCGCTTTTGCTTCTCTTATCTTGAAAAAAAAGCATGTGTGGCATATTCATGAGGTGTGGAGTGACCCTAATTTATTTTTCCCTTCAAAGAAAATTTACAATTTAGCTTACACTATGTCAAATAAAATCGTATGTGTATCAAACTTTGTTGCAAGGTACTTTGGAAATAAAAATCCACAAAAGATTAAGGTCGTTTATAACTCCATTGATGAGGAGAGGGAAAGCATATTGAAAAAGATTTACTCTGAAAGAATGAAAACTCTTTTTGGCAGGCGGGAGAAATTGAAAGAAGATAATTTATTTTCAATAGGAGTTATAGGTAAGGTTTCACGAAATAAAAATCAAATGTTTGCTGTGAAGGTTCTTTCGGAACTCAAGAAATCAAAAAAAAATGTCCGACTGCTTTTTTTCGGAGATGAAGATACATCATACAAAAAAAGATTAGAAAAATTATCTTTTGACCTCGGGGTAGCTGATTCCGTAAATTTTATGGGTTTTAGGAAGATTGAGGAGGTGTATTCTTCTCTGGATATTGTTTTTATCCCTTCGCTTGTTGAAACAAGCTCTCTTGTGGCGATAGAATCTATGGCTTGTGGTATTCCGGTTGTTGTTTTAGAAACTGGTGCTCTGCCTGAAACGGTTGGAGAAGAAACTCTTATCATTAGATCAAACTCAAATCTATCAGAAAAATACGAGGAGAAGGAAAAAGATCTGTTAGCTCAAGCTGTCCAAACTTTAAAACGCCTTATTGAAGATAAAGATTTATATTGCGAAATTTCTATCAAGATGAGAGAAAGGTTTGAAAAAAATTTTTCTTTTCACAGGTTTTCTCAAAATATCAGGTCAGTCTTTGATTCTTTATTTCCTATCAACAGATGAACCGCGATTTTGCAAGTAAATTATAAAATTCTTGCGAATAGATTAAAAGTTCTTTTTTGATAAAATGAGCGAAAGAAAGCTATGGCTGATAATAATCTGCTATGTTTTTTTGATTTTCCTCACAATTCCTCTTGCGCCTTTTGTTGTAGATGAGATAAGAAGCGTTTTCGGAAAGAGCTACTCTTTTTTCGTTTCAGGAGTAATTATCATATCACTTTTTTACATATTTTTCATCGTAAGATTTTTTGAACTTAATACAAGAGGTAAGTTTTGGATGCTATTCCTTCTATTTACCGGTCTTTCAATAGTTCTTCTTATGGAGATTCCTGCTGAAAGGATTCACTTTATTGAGTATGGATTTTTGGGATTTATTCTTTCAAAGGCATTTCAAAGAGAAAAAATGAGGTATTTTTTAGCTTTTTCTGGTGGAGCAATTGTAGGATTTTCTGATGAACTTATTCAGGGCGTCTTGCAGGTTCAAAACATTTTCCCACATTTGAGAAGATATTTTGAGTGGAAAGATGTCGGAATGAATGTCTTCGGTGTATTTTTGGGAATAGTTTTTTCACTTTATGTTATAGAAAAAGGCAGAAAAACTGTATCTATTTCTTGACCGGATGTTCAAAAATTCTGAAAAATATAAATAGCAATAACATTTTTTAATTTTTTATTTCGTATGGATTTCACATGGAGCGAAGAGGAAAAGCATATATTTTCTGAATTTGAAAAGTTGTGCAGAGAGAAAATAGAACCAAGGGCAGAACAGCTTGATAGAAACCCTTCGTTGGAGCTTATAAAAGACAACTTGAACATTCTTGCTGAATTCGGTTATCTCGGGGCTCCTCTGCCAGAAAAGTATGGGGGTGGAGGAATGAGATGGACTGCTTATTTTACTATGTCTGAATATCTTGCGAAAGCGTGCGCATCAACTCATCTTTCTGCTCTGGCTCACACTCTCCTTTGTGCAAACTTTATAGCGATGTTTGGAACAGAAGAGCAAAAAAGAAAGTATCTTCCTGACCTCGCTAATGGGAGAAAAATAGGGGCTCTATGTGCTACTGAGCCAAGCTGTGGTTCAGACCTCGGAGACCTAAAAACAAAAGCTGAAAGAATAAAAGGCGGAAAATATGCTCTGACAGGTACAAAAGCATATGTGACAAACGGTCCAATTGCTGATTTATTTATTGTCCTTGCAAGAGTTCCCTCAGATGGCTCTAACTCAAAAAAGCACGAAGGAATAACGGCTTTTATAGTGGAAAGAGATAGCAAAGGTCTTTCGGTTGGAAATCCTTACGATAAACTTGGGGTGAGAGGTTCTCCTACTTCTGATTTATATTTAGACGGAGTTGAGGTCTCGGCAGAAAATATAGTGGGTGGAGTAGAAGGGCAAGGATTCAAGCAGGTTATGAGGGTTTTTGACATAGGAAGGGTCGGTCTTGCTGTCTTCTCTCTTGGAATAGTATCAGCTTGTCTTGAAGAGTGTATAAGGTATTCAAAAGAACGGTATGCTTTCGGGAAACCAATTGCTGCTTATGAAGATGTCAATTTCAAAATAGTTGATATGCAGATCACAGTTGATATGGGAAGGTCTATCATTCTCAAATCTGCGTGGATGCATGATATGGGGCTAGAAGACGCGGGGCTTCTTGCGTCATGTGCTAAGCTTTTTGTAGCTGAACGCGCTACGAAAAACGCTTCCGATGCTCTTCAAATCTTCGGAGGTCTCGGATACATAAAAGGAACAAAAGTTGAAAGATTGTACAGAGATGTAAAACTCGGAGAAATAGGTGAAGGAACAAATGAAATTCAACGCAGGGTTATTTTCAAGCGTCTTATGAAACAATATGGGTACTTATAAGCTTTGATTCTTGTTTTTTTATGTTATAATTTTTGTTAAAATTGAAAATCTTTTTTGAAATATATTAATTTAGTTCATTCAATGGTGATAAAAAGGGAGTATCCGGAGCTTCCTTTCAAGAGCTTACCCGAAGCATTTTTAAAAAGAGCAAGAGCGAAATCCGAAAAGACCTTTGAGATATTCAAGCGTAATGGGTTATGGTTCAAAAGGACATTTAAAGAATCTGCTCATAAGGTTCTGAGTATATCTGCTGCTCTCTTGAAGCTTGGGCTGAAAAAACAAGATAAGGTTGCTATACTTTCGCAGACAAGGAGCGAGTGGACCCTTTGCGACCTCGCTATACAAACAGCTGGCTGTGTGACTGTTCCTATATACCCCAATATATCTCCTGAAACTATATCTTTTATCTTGAAGGATTCAGAGTGCAAAGTCATTTTTGCTGAGAGATTGAAAAACTTAAAGGGTGTTGACCTTGGCGGAGTGGAACATGTGATTGTTTTTGATCTTGATGAGACCGAAAAAGCCGAAAGTGTTATCGCATTGGACGAATTTGAAAAGTCAGGAGAACCTTTTAGACATAATATAGATATAGATACTCTTACACTTGATGATATTGCAACAATAGTTTATACATCTGGAACGACGGGAGTTCCGAAAGGAGTTATGCTGACTTATGGGAATATTCTTTCTATGGTTCATTCTGTATCGCAGGTTATACAGCCGAGAGAAGATGACATAATTTTCGCTTGGCTCCCTTTTGCCCATATTTTTGGCAGATTGATAATTTTTTATTCTGTTTTCAACGGTGTTCAGGTTGCTTACGCCGAAGGTCTTACTAAAATCCTTGAAAACATAAAAGATATAAAACCAACTCTCTTCCCTTCTGTTCCAAGAATATATGAGAAAGCATATGAGAGAATAAAGAGCAGGGCAAAAGGTAATAAGGCAAAAATATTTGAATTAGCAGAAAGTATCGGGGAAAAATATGTTGAATATATAAGAAACAATGAGGCACCTCCGCCTCATATACTCATGCTCTATAAATTTTTCGATAAACTCCTTTTTTCTAAGGTAAAAGAGGCGTTTGGCGGAAGAATAAGGTTATGTATTTCCGGGGGAGCATCTATTGACCCTAAAATAGCAAAGTTCTTTACTGCCTGCGGAATAAAACTCATTGAAGGTTACGGACTTACAGAAACCGCATCGGTTGTTTCGGTGAACAGAGAAAATAAGTTTAAGTTCGGCTCAATTGGACTTCCTATACCTTTTGTTGAAATCAAAGTTGCAGAAGATGGGGAACTTCTCATAAAAGCTCCATCTGTTATGGTTGGATACTATAAAAGAGAGGAAGAGACAAAAGAGGCCTTCACAGAAGATGGATGGTTCAAAACGGGAGATATAGTTGAAATAGACGAAGAGGGATTTATATTCTTCAAGGGCAGGAAGAAAAATATAATAGTCACATCATTCGGCAAAAATATAGCTCCCGAACCACTTGAAGCCGAGCTCCAGAGCTTCCCTATTATAGAATCTGTTGCTATATTCGGTGATGAAAAACCTTTCCTCGTTGCTCTTATTTCTCTGAACAGAGAAGAGGTTATGAAGCTTGCAAAAGAGCTCAATATTCAGGGTAGCTATGAGGAGATAGTCAGAAGTGAAAAGATAAGAAATTTCGTAAAGGAGATTATAGATAGGTTCAACGAAAAAAGACCTTCTTTTGAGAAGATTTACAGGTTTGAAATAGTCCCCGATAGCTGGACTGCTGAAACAGGAGAACTTACTCCAACTCTCAAAGTGAAAAAATACCTGATTTATCAAAAGTATAAAGATCTCATAGAAAGCATGTATTATCAGGATTGAGTTTGTGATTGCTTTTGTTTATTTAAAATTTATTTTTATCATAGGGTTCTGTATTTTGATTTTTTGTTTCTTTTCATAAGGTATAATCTCTCATCTGCCTTCTTAATCAGTTCTTCTTTCTCTTTACCATCTTTTGGAAATTCTGCAATCCCATATGAAAAAGAAACCTGTGATTTATCTTTTATCCTTTCTGCTATTTTTTCTGCAATGTCTTTTCCCGCATTTTTTAATATTACAACTATTTCATCTCCACCATATCTTGCAGGAACATCAGAATCTCTTATGCTTGACTTCAAGATTTTTGAAAACTCTCTTAAAACTTTGTCCCCCTCGCTATGACCATATTTATCGTTTATCTCCTTGAAATCATCTAAATCTATAAGCAGGAGAGAAAATTTCTTGTTTTCAATAATGAGTTTTTTGAGTTCAATTTCAAAAAAATTCCTGTTGAATAGCAGAGTAAGAGAATCTATTTCTGAATTTCTCTTTATTCTTTTTCTTTCAATATGTTCTGCAATAGTTCTGCTTTCAAATCTCAGTGAAACTCTTCCGAGAGAGAGTATATCTCCCGGGTTCAAGATGTACTCTGTGATTTTTTTACCATTTACATGAGTGCCGTTGGTTGAGTTCAGGTCTTTTATAAGAATTTTGTTTGACTTCCAGTCCGGCTCAAAAAAAACGTGCCTCCTTGAAACACTCTTTTCAGGTATTGTTATATCACACGAAAGATCTCTTCCTATTATTCCAGATGATTCTATTTCAAACTCTTTCCCTGCAAGTTCTGGTGGATTTTCAATGACCAGAACAAAAACCCTCTTATTTTGATTTATTTTTTTTGTGATGTGTGTTATATCTGTTGGGTCAGTCAATTCATCGTTTTTGATTTTGTTTTTTTGATTCATATCTTTTAATTTTAAAAACCTGAAAAACTGTAAATTTTCATTAATTTTTATGTTGAAGTAAATTCAAGTTATTTCTATAGCAAACATGAAAACGCGTAGCAAGGTTTTTTGATTTTGATATTGAGATTTTTCATTTTTAGAAGGAGGAGGGGAGGAGATGAGTTCTGAAAAGAAAATAATTTGGCGTTTCGGAATGGATAAGACAGAAGGAGGGAAAGAGCTTGCTCATATTCTTGGGAATAAAGGTGCTCAGCTTTGTGAGATGGCAAAAATAGGAATACCAGTTCCTCCGGGTTTTATTATATCAACCCAAGCTTGCTCTGAATATATGCGACAGGGAGAAAAATATATGAAAAAGCTAAAACCGTATGTTGAAGAGGAGCTCAGCAAATTGAAAAATTATATCTCAAAAATAAGAAAAGATAAAGATTTCCCTCTGCTTCTATCTGTGAGGTCCGGTGCAGTCGTTTCTATGCCAGGAATGATGGATACTATTTTGAATGTGGGTATGACGAGAAACGCTCTTGAATACCTCAAAAAGATAGATGAAAGGTTCGCTTACGATACATGGAGGAGATTTATTCAGATGTTCTCATCAATAGCGTTAGGTGTTCCAAAAAGCATATTTGAAGAAGAATTTGAAAGATGGAAGAAAGCTTACGAGATTTATCAGGAAGGCGGGTTTTCAGATATAGAACATGCATATAATAACCTCGGAAATAAATTTGAAAGGTCTAAGTTGAGAGATATTGATCTGCCCGCAAGTGTTATTAAGAAAATTGCCGAAAGATTCCTTGCGATATTGAATGAGAGAGGAATTGATTTTCCAGAAGATCCGCTGGAGCAAGTAATGATATCGATAGAAGCGGTTTTCAGGTCCTGGAACAGTGAGAGAGCGGTAGCGTATCGCAGAATTCACAATATATCAGACGATCTTGGAACTGCTGTGAATATAGTTGCTATGGTTTTTGGCAACATGGGAGATGACTCGGGAACTGGTGTTCTTTTCACGAGAAATCCAAACACAGGAGAAAAATACCTTTGGGGTAATTTTTTACCAAACGCTCAAGGAGAAGATGTCGTTGCTGGAATAAGAACTCCATACGCTATAAATGAAGAATCAAAGAGTCCTGCCAACAAAAACTTCCCTACTTTAAAGGAACTTATGCCAGATGTTTATAAGGAACTCCAGAGGATCTCTGAAAAACTTGAATCGCACTACAAGGAGATGCAGGATATTGAGTTCACGATAGAAAGAAAAAAGCTTTGGATTCTCCAGACAAGAACAGGAAAAAGAACTGCAAGGGCACACGTGAAAATCACTTATGATATGATAAAAGAAAAGAAGATAAGCGAAAAAGAAGGAATAAAAAGAATAACTCAAAAACATCTTTCAGAACTTCTCTTCCCTGTTGTTGATGAGGAGAAATTGAATTCAGAGCCGATAGCTAAGGGAATACCTGCTTCTCCCGGAGCTGTGAGCGGGAAGGTCATATTCTCTTCAAAAGAAGTTGAGGAGATGGTGAGGGCGGGAGAAAAGGTCATTCTCGTAAGGCATGAGACATCTCCTGAGGATATAAAAGGAATAGCTTTCGCTGTTGGAATTTTGACTTCAAGAGGCGGAGAAACATCTCACGCAGCAGTTGTTGCAAGAGCTATGGGAAAACCCGCAGTTGTTGGAGCAGAAGATATATTCATAGATTATGAAAACAACCTTTTTAAAGTCAAAGGTATTGAAGTGAAAAAAGGAGATGTGATAACTATTGATGGTAATACCGGAAGAGTTTTTCTTGGAAGTGTTCCGGTAAAGTCCGCTGATTTCCCCGAAGAAGCTGTAAAAATTCTTGAAATCGCAGATAAGATAAGGAGATTAGGAGTCAGAGCGAATGCTGATACACCTGAGGATGCAAGAGTTGCACGAAAGTTTGGAGCAGAAGGTATAGGGCTATTGAGAACTGAACACATGTTCTTCAAAGAAGAACGAATACCACTGGTCAGAAAAATGATAATACTCGCAAGAAAATATAAAGAGAAATTTGATGAGATGAGAAATGTAGTTCAATACCTTTCAGAAGACGGTTCCCCTGATATGAAAAAATTGCTCTCCGGTATAAATATGCTGAGGTATTTTCCTAAATTTCAAAGAGGTAAAAGCTACGAAGTTGTTTTCAGGGAGCTTGAAGAAAAGTCAAAAGAAAACGAACGCCTTGCAAAAAGTTTTTCAGAATACATGGATGTTAGGAAAGAGTTCTTCGCCACGCTTTCTAAGATAAAGGAGTGGATAAAAAGTGATTTCAAAGAGATATTCTCTGTGATGGAGGGATTGCCGGTTACGGTGAGGCTAATAGATCCACCCCTTCACGAGTTCCTTCCAAAATCTCCCGAAGAGATAAAAGATACATCAGAAAAAACTGGCATTCCAGAAAGTGAGATTGTGAAAATTCTTGAAAAACTTCATGAGACCAATCCTATGCTTGGTCATAGAGGGGTAAGGGTGGGTATATCTTATCCTGAAATATACTGCATGCAGGTTGAGGCAATTTTGGAAGCATCTTCTGAACTCATAAAATCTGGAAAAAAAGTATTTCCGGAGATAATGCTACCGAATGTAATAGATCCTGAGGAAATAAAATATTTCAGAAATGCGATCGAGATGATTCAGGAAGATGTGGAGAAGGAGATGAAGGTCAAAATACCTCTTTCTATTGGTACTATGATGGAGTTCCCTCGCGCCTGCCTTCTTGCGGGAGAAATAGCCAGGTTCGTTGATTTCTTCTCCTTTGGGACAAATGACCTAACCCAGACAACTATGGGAATATCAAGAGATGACTCCGGAAAATTCATAGATGACTATGTTCCTATGATTTTTCCTTACAACCCATTTTCTAAGTTAGACGTTGCTGGTGTTGGTAAGATTATAAAGATAGCATTAAGGGAGGGAAGAGAAGTGAAACCTCGCTTGAAAGTTGGAGTGTGTGGCGAGCATGGGGGGGACCCGGATTCTATAAGTTTCTTCCATTCTGCTGGTTTTGATTATGTCAGTGCATCTCCTTATCGTGTTTCTATCGCTCGCCTTTCGGCTGCCCAAGCAGAAATAGATATGCCGTCAAAAATAGAGAAGAAAGATTCATACCTTCGTCTGAAAAATAAAAAATCTCAAAAACAGAAAAGAAAACAATCAAGAGCAAAAGGAAATAGAAAAAAAACGAGAAAAAAGTAAGTGATTTTTTAATTTTCCGTTCTGTGATGCTAAGATTTTTCCTGCTCCAACTTTTCTTCTAATTTTATTCCAGAGAGAGTTCTGTGTCTTTCTAATATTTCCTCCGGTCTCAGAATTATTATAATTCCCTTTGATGATTTTCCTATACCTTCTATTGCTTCTTTGTATCTGATACCTATTTTTGGTGATTCTGCAAGCGAAGCAGGTGAGAATGTTTCTATGAAAACATCATCTGCTATAATGCAAATATATTTTTCTCCCTGGACTTTTACCACAATACCTATTTTTGTATCTATATCATCATCTACTGCTCCTATTTCAAAAAGTGAGAGAATATCTATTACGGGAACTATGTTTCCTTTGAGAAGTATTATACCCTTGAGATGTTTTAATGCTGAAGGCAGAACAAGTTTCTTTCTGCTCATTTTTATTATCTCTTCAAGGTATTCTATCTTGAAACCGTAAATTTCTTTTCCTATCTTTGCACATATTATTTTTTGTTCTCCTAATATTCCGGGTAGCGTAAGCTCGTTTTTTCTTCCTTCCATAATACACAAAAAATTTTAATCTTTGCGTTTAGATTTTATTCAACTTTTGATTTAGCAATTGATAGAAAAAACCCTCTTAAATTTTTTAGTCCTGAATCTTCTGGAGGAGTGATAGGTAAGACATAGCTTATATCAAGCCATTTTTCTATCTGCCAATTTCCGTTTTCGTCTTTCATGTTATCAACAGTCCATATATGAAATTTCTTTATACCTACTGCAAGTCCTGCGGAAATATCTCTGATAAGATCTTGAACATCTTTATAACCTTCGTTGCCAAATGAATCGCTGCCCACAAGTCCGATAGATAGAGCAGATTTGTCTCCAAAAATATGGAAAGCATCTTTACCGTAGTCCCATACAGCATATTCAGGGAAATCTATTTTTAATCCGAGATTTTTTTCGGCTAATCCTTTTATTATTGTTGAGTATATCATAAATGAGTATTCATCGCAATCTTCTGGTATGGGTATTCCTAATATCCTTTGAAAACTTTCTGATTTTTGGACGAGGTCATCTATAACGAAGTTCGGGAAAACACAGAGGACTTTTGCTCCTTTTTCATGAGAAAATTTTACAATCTCATCTATTTTCGCCTTTCCGTTTATATAAACTTCTTCTGGTGGTATAATTTGTGATATGGCTTCAATTAAGTTTTCTGTTATTTTTGTTGCGAATTCATACGGGGGCTCAAAATCAAGAACTATCCACTCGGGTTTGTATAAGTTAAGAAAATCCTTCACGAGTTTGAAGAAATCTTCTGCGTTGTGAACAGATAGCCAGTATCCTTTTTCTTTTTTGAGAAGTAGCCATGCTCTATATTTCATTTTTTGTAAGGAATGGTGTGGAAAATCTCCTTCTCTTATTGCTAAAAACAGTTCAACATCAAGTTTTTGAAGTTTATCATAGATTTTCTCATATTCTTCATAAGGTAGGAATTCCGCCCATACTGCAAGAGAAAAATTTCTTTTTGGTTCCTCTTTCTTCCCGCATGCGGAAAATACTGTCTCTACCAATATAGCTACGATTACAAAAAGAGGGAGATTTTTTATCATATAGGTTAATTTTGTCATGTTAGGATATATAAAGTCAATCTTTTATTTCTATTTCGTATGTTTCTACGATAGGATTTACGAAGACATCTTCAATTATTTCTTTTCTGTGATTTTTTGTCCATATCTCAAAGACCTTTCCAACTTTTACATCGTGGACATCGTATCCGAGTTTGTTTAATCTATCTTTTATCGCTTTCCCTTCCGGGTCAAAAATATCTCTTCTCTTTTTTACCTTTATTTCAATCGGCATATTTTCTGCTCTTGAGAAGATTTGGCTGATATATGGGAGTTTGAGCGGTGTAAGTTTTTCTTTCAGTTTTTCTGCTGTTTTCTTATCTTCTTTTTCAATGTAGTGTATAAGTGCAGATAAGAAGTCATCAAATTTTCCCTCTATTGTGTCAAAAGATGCTTTCTGAATTAGTTTGTAAGCTTTCTCTCTATCAAATCCGAGCATTACGAGTTCAGACAGGGCTCTTGAGGAAAGAGTAAGATTTTTAGATATTTGAAGGTTCTGCTTTATCTTGTCTTCATTTATCTGAATTCCTTCAAGAAGAAGTTTCAATCTACCAAGAGCGAAATCAAGGAGTATGCATATTTGTGGCAGGATAACTCTTTCTACCGATGAATGAGAAATATCTCTTTCCATAAAGAGAGGGATATTTTCAAGGAGCGCTATGACTCCGCTTCTTATTATTCTTGATATACCAGTTAGATTTTCAGATAATATTGGATTTCTTTTGTGTGGCATAACTGAGGAACCAGTTTGTTCTTCTTCAAAGGGTTCTCTTATCTCATCTATTTCTGTTATTTGGTGTAGTCGTAGGTTCAGGGCAAGACGTTCTATTGCGCCTGCAAGAAGGGCACATGCCATACCGAAGAAAGCGTGTCTATCTCTTGGTATAACTTGAGTTGCGACTGCTTCAGGTCTCAGGTCAAATTTCCTGAGAACATACTCTTCAACTTCTGGGGGAACGGTACTATATATCCCAACTGCTCCTGATATTTTCCCTACTGATATTTCCTCTTCTGCTATGAGCAATCTTCTTCTTGCTCTTCTGAACTCTGCGAAGTGTGAGAGAAATTTTACACCAAGAGAGATTGGTTCTGCGTGTATTCCATGAGTTCTTCCTACTCCTATTACATCTTTATATTTTTCTGCTAATTCAAGAAGTATTTTTTCTATTCCTTCAACACCTTCTGTGAGCAGTTTGATTGAATTTCTTATCTGAATAGATAGTGAAGTATCTATTACATCTGATGATGTTAGTCCGAAGTGAATAAATCTTGCAGTTGTTGGTGAGACCTTTTTTTCAAGTGTTCTTACGAATGCGGTGACTTCGTGTCTTGTTTTTATTTCTTCTTGCCTTACCTCTTCTGGTTTTACGTCAACTTTTTTCAGTTCTGCTGGGGCAGAAGGGGGAACAACTCCGAGTTTTGCCCATCCTTCAAGAACTGCTACCTCGATTTCTTTCCATATTCTGAACTTTTCTTCTTCACTCCATATTTTCATCATTCTATCGCTTTTGTATCTTGTTATCCATCCAAGCATAATCTAAAAGTTATGTCTTTATTTATTCCTTTGCAAGAGATATAGAAATTTTTGATTTTGATTTGTTCAACTTTTTGTTTATAATCCTGCCATCTCTATTATTGAATCGGGATTGAGCAGTAATATTCTTTGTTCTTCTTCACCTTTTTCATTTTGAAGTATCACTATTGATTCAAATAGATCCTTGACATTTTTTATCTTCGGAGGCGGATAAATCTTTGAGTTTCTTTCGTCTAACTCTCTTATGTCTTCTGGTTCATCTATAAGAACTCCTACAAATTCGTTATTATCTTTGGAAACTATCATAAAGATTTTCCTTTTATCTTTGCCCGTATCTTCTTCATCTTCGGCTTTCAAAACTTTTCTTTCAAATCTGTTTTTTTCCTGTGTTTGATTTATTTCTTCATCTTCCTGTATTTCAATCTTTTTCATCTCAATAAGTTTTTTGAAGTCGATGAGGGTTATCAGTTTCTTTTCTCCGCGCGTTATTTCCACTTCAGATACTCCTATGATATAAGGGGGAGCTCCTTCTATTTCGGTTATTTTGAAATCTGCTCCTTTACCTTTCTTTATTCTTTTTATTTTCTCAATCCCTATTGCAAATTTTCTCTCTCCTATTCTGAAAATCATTATTTTTCTTGATTCCATAATAATAAATTTATTTATTTTCTTTTAGAGAGAGTTTTATCTTTATTAGTGATGAGTTCAAAGCTGAAAAGGTTTTTTTTTCTTTTTATCGTTTTCTTCTGGGGTGTTTTATTTGGCTCAATTATTTTTTTTCCGTGGAGCAATTTTGTGAATTTTATCAACTCAAGGAGCGATCTCGTACATATTGAAAGTGCCGGCTTTTCATTTTTTCCTTTTGGAGTGAAACTTTTGGGACTTGAAATCCGCACTCGCGAAGGAAAAGAAATATATTTCAAAGAAACCAAAATTTCTCCTTCTATTCTCTCTCCTTTATATTTACTTTTTGGAAAATTCAAGTGTTCTTTGAAGCTAAAAACAGAAGAATCTGCATTAACAATAAACTTTACAGCTAAAAATATTTTCCGTTCAGAAAAAATGAGTTTATCGTCTGTTTATTTGACAGGAAATATAAATAGCGGGGACCTGATGAGATTTTTTGACCTTGACGGAAAAGGAAACCTGAAAATAGAGCTAAAACTAAATGGTGATATAAAAAACCCAAATTCTCTTGAAGGAAAATTTCTCCTGACTTCCGCAGATAAAGATAAAACCATTATTGTATTGAAAAACACAAATAAGCTTCATGTGCCAGTTGAAGGAGAGTTTTCTCTCGGTAAGGTAAATGCAGAAATGACCATAAAAAATGGGGTGATGACATTAGATAAATTTGAGATGAAAGGGGGTAATATAGAAGGAAATGGTAAGGGTTCGTTGATCATAAAAAATCCGTTTTTTGAGTCCCAAATAGACCTAACTCTTGAAATCAAGACAAACCTTTTGAACATACCTTCTCAAACGATAAGGTTAAGGGGAACTCTTTCAAGCCCAAAAATAGGATGATTTTTTATCCTGTTTATTGAAAATTTCTCTTGCTTTTTCTTAAATTATTTAGTGTATGAAAGTAATATATAAAAAGCATTTGGAGGATCAGGATTTAGAAGGTTTTGATTTTGATAAAGAAATGAAAAATCTTATGAATAAGCTTTTTTCAAACTCTAATCCTGCTTCACAACTTGAAAACATGTTAAAATACGGCTTCAATTTCGGCAACCAAACCATAAGCGGAATAAACGACCTTCTGAAACAGATAAGAAAAAAGAAACTCGAGGAGATGAGAAAAAATCTTTCGGGCACCTATGAGGAAGAGAAAAGCAAGATTGATAAAGTGAAAGATACAGAGATGAGCGATGTCATGACAAAAATTCCCCGGCAGGTTTCAGAACTTGAGGAGAAGCTTTCATCTGCCGATGGAGATAGGCAAAGCATAGAGGAAAAAATAGATGAACTTTTAAAAGAACTCTCGGAAAGGAAAGAAACGCTTTCAGATGTATCTTCTAAAAATTTCAATCAGGCGATACAGCAGTTAAAGCAATATGATAGAAGTAAAGGCTTTATGTCTGAGGAAGCAAAACAACTTTTTGAAGAACTTTTAAAGAACTTCCAAGATATAAATCGTCTTGGCGAATTTTTGAAGAAACATCCGTATGGTTTTAAAGAAGGAGACCCGCTTAACCTTCAAGAAGCTATTGACACCATAGATAGATTTGAGAAGCTTGAAGAACTTGAGGAAAAACTCAAGAGGGGAGAAATATACGATATCCCGCCAGAACTTATAAAAGAGCTTTTAGATAATGAAGAATATAAAAACTTCTCAACTCTGCACAAGATTTTAGAGGTTCTGAAAAATTCTGGTTTTTTTGTTATGAAGGGGAATTCCGTTATCCTCACTCCTCGTGGTGTAAGAAAGATAGGAGAAAAGGTTCTAAAAGATATATTCGTCAGTGTGAGAAAAGAGAGATTTATCGGTTCGCATTCTTCAAAGAAAAAAGGTAATTACGAGCTGGACTATGAGGACAGAAAAAAGTGGGAGTTCGGAGATAACATAAACATAGATATATTCTCATCACTGAAAAATGCCATAATGAACAGGAGATTTGATATGGAAACGGGGAGAATAGAGCTTTCTCCTGAGGACTTTGAGATTTTTAAGATGAGACATTATTCCCGAGTGAGTTCAGCTCTTTTAATAGATACTTCGTGGTCTATGTCGTGGGGTGGAAAATTTGAGTGTGCAAAAAAGGTCGCTATCGCTCTTCACTCCCTTATTTCATCTTTCTTCCCGAAAGACACGCTGTATATAATAGGATTTTTTACCGTCGCTATGGAGATAAAGCCGTCTGAACTTCCTTCTATTGAGCTTAATATGAATGATCCTTTTACTAACATGCAAGATGCTCTGCGTCTTGCGAGAAAACTTCTCAAAAGACATCCAGCCGAAGAAAAAGAAATAATAATGATAACAGATGGACAGCCAACAGCATACTGTGTAGGAAGCAGGGTCTTTGTTGAGTGGCCAATTATGGGTTGCTCTCCGAATGCTATGAGGGAAACAATGAAAGAGGTGGAAGAAGCCACAAAAGAAAATATCACTATAAACATTTTTATGGTTGAGGATAATCCTCAAGTTCAAAAATTTGTTGAAGAAGTCGTCAGAATAAACAAAGGCAGAGCTTTCTTCACAACTCCTGAAAACCTTGGAAAATACGTCCTTCTTGATTTTGTTCAGCGCAGAAAAAAACTCATAAGATAAAAATCCTAAATCGTAAGAGAAAAATATGCCTCAATTCTTTTAAAATTCTTCTGTGTCCAGAAGAGAAAAAATTTTCAAGAACGAAGTTTCAGATGAAGAGTTGTTCTCGTTCATAAACGAACTGAAAAACAAAAAGAGAAAACCAGAAAAAGTTTGTGTTATAATGGGAGGAGAATCCGAGGAAAGGGAGATATCTTTGAAGAGTGGGGAAGCGGTCTTTAACGCTCTTTTGAAAAAAGGTTACGATGTTGAGAAGGTTGTCTTCCCTATTGATGACATTAACTATCTCAAAAAATTTCAATCTGCATTTATTTGCCTTCACGGAAGATACGGTGAAGATGGAACAGTGCAGGGACTTCTTGAGATAATGAAAATACCTTATACATCTCCTGACCCTGTTTTATCTGCGTTTTTTATGGATAAGGTTCTCGTTGCTCTGGCTCTGGCTAAAATTCTCCCACAGCCGAAATTTGAAATTGCAAGAACAAAGGAGGAAGCGATTGAGAAGGCGAAAAACTTTGACATCCCGTTTATAGTCAAACCAGCTTTCTCCGGCTCTTCACTTGGAATATCTCTTGTGAAAGAAAAAAAAGATATAGAAAAATCAATAGATGAATCATTTAAGTTTTCGTCAAGGATAATCATTGAAGAGTTTTTAGACGGACCGGAGCTAACTGTTGGTGTTTTTGAAAAGATGGTCATGGGAGCGCTTGAGATAATACCTCATGAAGATGATATATTTTCATTTCACGCAAAATATAGGGGAAAGACAAGCTATATCATCCCACCGAAAAATGTAAGCGATGATGTTGTAGAGGATGTTCTGAGCATATCTAAAAAGATTTGTGATATTTTTGAAGTGCAAGGAGCAGTCAGGTTGGACTTCAAGCTGAAAAACGGAAGACCGTTTTTTCTTGAACTTAATACAATTCCGGGAATGACCGAAAGGTCTCTTCTTCCAAAAATAGCTTTATACAGAGGCATTAGCTTTGAGGACTTCGTTGAAGCAATTTTGCTGAACGCTTCACTGAAAATTCATAAAAAGTAAAAATCTATATTCTGTCGTATATCGCATCCTGAATTTTCATTGCTCCCTTTATAATGTGAGAGATCACAAATCTTAAAGGTTCTGGTGGAAATGGTATTATGAACCTGTTTATGAAGAACATTTCAGTTCTGTGACTTTTTCTCTCAAGAAGGAGTTCTGCTATTGTGAGCCCGTTTATGTGAGAAAGGGAGACACCATGCCCTATGCATCCGAGAGAGTATATTGCATTTTTATCTCCAACATATCCTATTGCGGGAACAAGGTCAAGAGTGACAGATACCGGTCCTCCCCACATGTGAGCAATTTTCAGGTCAGAAAGCTGTGGGAAGATATATTTTATATCTCTTTTGAGACCTTCAAAAGTTTTTTGATTCATGTCTTTTTGCATGTTTGTGGAGAATGTTATTGTCACATCTCTTCCTCCCATCAGTAACCTGTTATCTTTTGTGAGTCGGAAGTAATGAATAAGATTGCGCGAATCCTCTAATCCTTCTCTTCCTCGCCAGTTTATTTTCTGGAAGTGCTCTTCACGAAGCGGTTCGGTAAGGACTATATGGGTAAATACGGGGGTTTGCTTGTTTTTGAGGTGAGGTATGCTGATAGAAAAGGCGTTCGTTGCAAAAACTATTTTATCTGCAATTACTCTCCCTTTTCCTGACTTTATTACAAATTTTCCGTCATTTCTTCTTTCAACTTCAATTGATGGATTGTTTTCATATATTTTCACTCCCATTTTTTCCACAACTTCTTTCATTCCTCTAACGAGTTTTGCAGGGTTTAAAAGTGCACAGTGTCTTTCATACCATCCACATCTCATAACAGGAGAGATAACTTTTTGTTCTAACTCTTCTTTTGTGAGCCACTTTGCGTCTTCTATTCCTAAATTTACAGCTAATTCAAACTCCTTTTTCAACCTTCTTTCGTAGAGCCGTGATGTTGCAACTCTTATAAATCCGTTATACTCAAAATCGCAGTCAATCTTATGTTCTTCTACAAGATTTTTTACTATGTCTATCCCTTCTGAGGTGTATTTATACGCTTCAAGAGCGTTCTTTTTTCCATATCTTAGAACAGTGAGAGACAGGTTTAGTCCAAAGAGTGTCATGCAGAAACCAGCGTTTCTACCGCTTGCTCCATACCCAACATAATTTTGTTCTACCACTACAACTTTTGACGATGGTTCTAATTTTTTGAGAAAGTATGAGGTTGCTATTCCGGTGAATCCCCCGCCCAGTATTGCGAAATCGCAATTTTCTTCGCCTTCAAGAGATGGGTTGATAGAAAAATCCATCTGCGATAGCCAGAAACTCGGTTTCTCTATCATAACATATAGCTTAATGTAAGAATCTGATTGGTTATAACAAACAATAAAGTTCTACCGTTTTTTGTTCTTGGCTCTAATTCTCTCTCGTATCTTCGGAATTTTAAAATTTATTACGCATGGATATATTTTGGAATCCTGAGAAGTTTTTGGAGTTTCTCCCTGTATTTATAAGGACATCGTTTTTCATCTTTGCTGTTCCTATGTTTTCATCTCAGGTCATCGTTCCTATAATAAGGTTGGGTTTATCTTTTTCTGTGGCACTTGCTATATATTCTGGTTTAAGTTCTTCTGGAATATCATATTTTTTGCCTTTGGATTTGGCGAGCATAATTGTTGGGATTTTGAGCGAGCTTTTCATATCTTTCCTTATTTTTCTCATAATAAGGGTATTTTTAACAGCTCCACAGCTTTCGGGAGAGGCGATGAGCTATCAGCTTGGGTATGGATTTATGACGATCACAAACCCTTTTGAGGAAAACCCGCTTTCAGTTATTTCTGAGTTTTTTTTCTTTATATCTATGGTGATTTTCTTTGTGCTTGATCTTCATATTGGTTTTTTGTGGGGTTTGAAAGAGAGTTTTAAAATGGTTCCTCCGTTCTATGCTGTTTTAAACGAAAGATTTCCTGAATTTTTTAACGAAAAAATTTCAGAGTCATTTGCGGTCTCAGTTCAAATCGCCTTGCCAATTCTTCTTGCGACATTTATTGTTGAAATCTCAACTGGAATAGTATCGCGAACAATACCGCAGTTCAATATATTCGTTGTCGGTTTCCCGATAAAGATACTGATAGGTCTTTTTCTGCTCGCCTTTACCTTTGACAGAATCGCTTTTTTAATAGGTGAGTTTATGAAAAAATTCATTGAAACTTTATCTGATTCTTTGAAGCTCTCCATGTGATTTTTAACCTCCAGAATTTTGATTTTGACATCCTTTTTGGTTTAATCTGATTTTCTTTCTTCCTGTTTTCCTGATATTAATTTTTGGCTTTATGGTTATTCTGATAACAAATGATGACGGATTAGATTCAGAGGGACTCATAGCTTTGAAAGAGGAGTTAGAGAAGGTCGGAGAAGTTTGGGTTTTCGCTACGTGGGAAGATAGGTCAGGAAGCTCTCACGCAATAACCCTGACAAGAGCCATAAGAGTGATGAAAGTTCAAGAAAGGGTTTTCAAAGTTGACGGAACTCCAACTGACTGTGTGAATATAGCTATAAATGGCATAATGCCGAAAGCTCCTGATATCGTTGTCTCTGGCATAAATATAGGAGAGAATATAGGAGATGATACTCTCTATTCTGGAACTTTTGGAGGAGCAATAGAAGGGGCGCTTCTCGGTATTCCCTCATTTGCTGTCTCAGCAAAGACAAAAGACGGAAGAACAGGAGACCTCAGAGCAATAGCTCGTATGACCCGTGAGATAATAAAATTTTCTCTTGAAAATCCTCTGCCAAAAAGAGTTGTTCTTAACATAAATTTTCCTTTCTTCAAGTCAGCAAGAGAGATAAAGGGAGTGAAATTCGCTAAACTTTCAAGGAGGGTGTACGGAGAAAAAGCTCTGCACTTTCAAGACCCTCGGGGAAGAGATTTCTGGTTTATAGGAGGAAAAGAACTGAGGGTAGACGCAGATGGTTATGAAGACCTCAAAGAGTTAGATTACTTCGTTCTTGAGGAAAAGTATATTTCTATAACTCCTGTAAAGGTTGAATTTAAAATAGATTTCTGGTTAGATGATTTATCTCTGCTTTCAGAGAATATCAGGAAAGAAGCATTTCTGTGGGAGGAGAGCCAGGAGGAACCATAGGATACACATCCTCTTCTGGGTCTACTTTTACATCTACTATAACTGGTACATCGTCTGGTGTTTCAAACAGAGCTTTCTTTAAGGTTGAATTTAGCTCAGACGGATGCGATATTTCAAAACCTATTGCTCCGAAAGCTTCTGCAAGTTTTTTGTAATTTGGTTGAACCTTGAAAACAGAAGCCGCATATCTTCTGCCATAAAATTTTCTCTGCCATTGCGTGACCATGCCGTGAGCGCTGTTATTGAATATTATGACCTTTACTCCTACCTTTTCTTCCACTGCTGTTGAGAGTTCTTGCATGTTCATCTGAAAGCTTCCATCTCCTGCGAAGCATATCACTAACCTTTCTGGTTTTGCTATTTTTGCTCCTATTGCTGCGGGGAATCCAAATCCCATAGTCCCGAGACCGCCAGATGTCAGGAATGTTCTCGGTTCTTTTACTTTATAGTATTGTGCAGCCCACATTTGGTGTTGTCCGACATCTGTTGTTATTATAACTTTTTCGTTTTTTGTCAGTTCATAAGTTGTTTCTACGAGTTCTTGCGGTTTGATTATCCCATTTGACTTTTGGTATCTCAAAGGATACTTTATGTTCCATTCGTTTATCTTATCCCACCATGATTTTATCCTCTCTCTGAAAGCCTTTATTTCAGATTGGGGAACCTCATTTTTGATTATCTCTACCATTCTTTTCAGAACTCTTTTTGCGTCACCGACTATTGGTACATCAATATCTATGTTTTTTGAGATCGAAGCTGGGTCTATATCTATGTGAATTATTTTTGCGAGCGGAGCGAAGTATTCTACATTTCCTGTGACTCTGTCGTCAAATCTCGCCCCTACTGCCAGTATAAGGTCAGAATTGTTTATCGCCATGTTCGCAGTATATGTGCCGTGCATTCCTAACATGCCTAAAAATTCAGGTCTTGTCCCATCAAAGCCCCCAAGTCCCATCAGTGTTAGTGTGACAGGTATTCCAAGTATATCAACAAGTTCTGCTAGTTCCTCTGAAGCACCAGATAATATTATTCCTCCACCACCATATATTATTGGTCTTTTGGAGCTGAAAATAAGTTCTACTGCGGTTCTTATTTGTTTTTCATTTCCTTCATATTTGAACTTTTCGGGAATTTCAACTGCTTCCGGGAAAACGAAATCTGTCTCCCCAGATATAACATCTTTTGGTATATCTACGACCACAGGTCCTGGTCTTCCTTGTTTGCAGATCTCATACGCTTTTATTAGTTCATAGGCGAGTTTTTCTGTTTTCATGATGATGGTGTTATATTTTGTTATCGGGCGTGTTATTCCGGTAGAATCTGTTTCCTGAAAAGCATCACTTCCTATAAAGAAAGTATTCACCTGTCCTGTTATGACAAAAAGAGGTACGGAATCCATATATGCATCTGCTATGCCTGTTATACAGTTTGTCGCTCCTGGTCCAGATGTTACCAGGACGACTCCCGGTTTTCCCTTTGCTTTTGCGTATCCTTCTGCCATGTGAGTTGCGCCTTGTTCGTGTCTTACCAGAACATGTCTTATTTTTCCGTCTCTTATAAGTTCGTCATATAGTAGGAGAACAACGCCACCGGGGAGTCCGAAGATCACTTCAACTTCTAATCTTTTCAGGGTTTCTACTATTATTTTTGCTCCTGTTGCTTTTCCCTTTTTGTTTTCTGATGTGCTTTTTGCCCTCATTTTATTCATTTTATTTTATTCTTTTTTTCGTAATTTTTTAGGTTTTGCTGTTTTTTCTTTCCCTAATTCTTCGAACGCTTTTTTCATAAAGCTTTTGAACTTTTCTATATTAAAGTCATAGATGACTTTCAAAAATCCGTTGGGACTTATTATTGAGCTTATTTTTCCTCTGAAAGCTTTTGTATCTACACGCGAGACGGAAACGAAATATTTTACTTCATCTGGGAAGAAGAATGAGAATACAGCAAGTGGGTCGTGAAGCGTGATTGTTCCAAGTCCCTCTGTTATTTTCTCTAAAAATTCGTAAATATAAGTTCCTTCTGCTATTTGTAGTAATTCGCTTCTTTTCATTTGGGTTTTTGAGGTAGCATCAAGTGGTACAACAAATACGCTCTTTTTTTCCTTTGCGAATTCAAATAGCTTTTCTACTGCAACGGGGTCGCAATAAGAGTTAAATTCTGCATACGGAGTTATGTTCCCATCGTGGAAAAATGCTCCCCCCATCCAAACAATTCTTTCTATCTTCTCTCTGCTTTTACTGTCTAATAGTACATATAAAGAAGAAAGGGGACCTGTTGCGATAACTTCTACTTTACATTCTTCATTTTCAATTTCTTCTTTCAGTTCTTTTATATCAATTACGTTTTCAATTTTTATTTCCAAGTTTTTTGAAAATCCCCTTAATCCGTCTTCTCCGTGAATTTTTTTTGCGTGGATTGGTTCTCCTTCAATGGGTTTTTGCATCCCTCTTACAACTCTTGCAGGAAGCCCAAAAATCTCTCGGCATAAAATAGAGTTTTTGAGAGTTTGTTCTCCGCTTACATTTCCCCATGTTGCTACAATATATATATCTTTTTTTTCCCATTCCTTTGAGTTTTTTATTGTTCCGGAAAATAGAGCTAATGCAATGGCGTCGTCTATTCCAGGATCGCAATCAAAAATTATCTTCTCTTTCATATAGAATATTTATACCTTAAATTACCTCAGAACCTTGTATTTTTTTCCAAGAATTTAAAGAGTTCCTTTTTTGAATTAATACTGATAATATTTTTTTACTCTTTAAGCCTTGATTTTGGATTTAGCTAAAATAAAAGATTATGCAAGAGAAAGACAATGAAATAAGTTTTTATCTTCACATAAAAGACAGTGGTAGAAGTTTTCCCCCGTTAATCGGCATGACAACCGAACAGATCGCCAAGATAACGCTTGAAAGATTGAAACCTGTTCTTGCTGAAAAACTCAAAGAGTTAAGGCAGAGTGGGATTCACTTTCAAAAAAGAGAACTGCATTTTTTCATCTTTCAAGATACTTTCCTACCGCCATCTGATGAAGTTCTTAATATTCTTGCAAAAATATCAATCACCGCATTTCAACTGTTTTCACTGAAAAATCAAGAAGTTATTGTATCTACCACAGATGAGAGCGTGTCTGTATCTTTTTCTCCAGAAAATCCAAAAAGCATGCAAAAATTGTTCTCTTCTTCCGATGCTTTCAGGATGAGAAATCCGAAGGATTGGGCAAGAGCTCTGAATATTCTCCAGAAAATTAAGAACAAAGAACTTATGGAAAAGGGGGTTTTTTTCATCTCCCCAGATGAATCGTTCATTTCGCTTGACTCTGATATAGATGAAGGCACTATTATTCACAAAGATGTCTTTATAATTTCAAGCAAAATAGGAAGAGATTCTGAGATAGGTCAGGGAGTATTCCTTTTTGGTTGTAAGATACACGATAGGGTGAAGATTTTGCCTTATTCTTATTTAGAAGGAGCAGAGATAGACGAAGATGTATCTGTTGGACCTTTTGCAAGAATGAGACCAAAAGTGATAGTGCGCAAAAACTCCAAGATCGGGAACTTTGCTGAAATAAAAAATTCAGAAATAGGAGAAGGTACAAAGATTCAGCACTTTTCATATATTGGAGATGCCGTAATAGGGAAAAATGTCAATATAGGAGCAGGAACTGTAACATGTAATTGGGATGGAAGAGCAAAGAACAGAACAGAGATTGAAGATGGGGTTTTTGTAGGGTCTGGTGCTATGCTTGTTGCCCCTTTGAAGATAGAAAAATTCGCATATATAGGAGCTGGCTCTACTATAACAAAAAATGTTCCTCCTTACTCCCTTTCTGTTGAGAGGTCAGAGCAAAAGATAATTCCCGATTGGACTAAAAGAAAATTTCCCGACCTTGTTTCGGAAAACGATTGAAATTCAATCTCATTTCAACTTTTTGTTTTTTTGTTTTTTCGGTAAAAATTCCTTAAAAAGGAATTTACTATGTCAAAGGTAAAAGAGCAGTTGAATATGCTCAGGAATTTATCTGATGAAGAACTTTTTCGCAGAATTGAAGAGCTGAAAAAAACTTTATTTGCCTTGAGAAGCTTAGTTAAACTTGAGGGTAAAGGTAATAGCGGGCAAATAAGAAATACAAAGAAAGAGATAGCAAGAATACTTACTATTATTCGCGAGAGGCAGATTTCAAGGGAAAGAGCTCATTCCAGAAAGTAAAAATTCTGCTCTTTTATTGATTCAGGTTTATTAGTTGAATTCTCAAGCTTAGGCTAAAAGCTATTTATATCGTAGATTTTTTCAGAGTAAAGCTTTTCTAAAATGTCGACGAATTTGAGTTTCTTACCGTATATTTCTTCAATTTTTTTACTTATCCATTCTATTTTTTCTTTTTGAGAGTTATTCCAGTTCTGTTTTTTTATCTCGCTTTCAGATGAAAAACCTTCTTTTATAATAATATTCAGGGAGAAATTCAGTGTTTTTTCTATTAATATATCAGTTTTCGTTTCAGAAGAGGAGATGTCATTTATAAATTCAAAAAGGTTATGGAAGCACTCAGAAGAGAAAGAAAGAGCCATTACGAGTTCAATTCCAAACCATCCGCAGAGAAGTTTCTCAAAAGATGTTTTTATATTGTAGAAAATATCTTCTAACTCTGCTTTTTCAAGAATAAGCGTCTCTGAAAATTTTGTCTTTCTTATATATGCAGAAATAAGTGTGGGGGGTTCTAAAATATTGAGAAATCTCTTTTTGCTTTTTCTTGCTCTTTTTGCTACTGCCCAAAATACTCCGCTTCTTTCTCCAATCAGACATACATAAACATCTTCTCCGTATCCCGTTCTTTTTGACAGAACTATTGCTCTTTCATTGAAAATCATTTCGAGAGAGAAAAGGAGGGGGATCTGATTTGAGCGATTTTTAATTTTTTTCTTTTTTTATTTATTTTCCCCCTCCTTTTCTTTTTTATCTCATAAGTTGAGCCAATCTCATTATAACTCCCATATCTCCTGATATTTTGAGTAATCCTTGCATGAAAGCCATTTGAGGGTCAAGCTGTCTTGCCTGTATTTTTCTAAAAGTATCCAGGCTTTGAGTGATTGTTGCGTTTGCAGGAGAAGGTGGTTCTCCTTTTCCTCCCTCTACTTTTCCGTTACTTATTTTGAGGTAGTATGTTCCTGCTCCTTCTATTACGAATTTTACTACTGCGTTCATTCCTTGGATTTTCTGTTGTGTCTCTGCGCTTGCGTTAGCTGCTGTTGGAAGTATAATGGTATATACTTCTTCGGGGTCTGCATCTTTGCCGAGTTCAAACACTTTTTTCCTATCTCCTGCTTTTGCTGCCTCTTCCACCTCTTTTCTGAGCTGATCTGGACTTTTTCCTGTTGCCATAACCATTTACCTCCTTTCTCTTTTATTATTTTTTATTTTTCAATTTTGAATTTTAAAATCTGTGAAAAAAGTGCTGTAAAAAACAGGAAAAAATTGAATATCTGTTCAAATTTTTTGTGCCGGGGGCGGGACTTGAACCCGCACGGGGATTTAAACCCCAGGAGATTTTGAGTCTCCCGCGTCTGCCATTCCGCCACCCCAGCAAAAACCGTCACATCAAAACCAAAATAAAAAATAATATCACAAATGCTGATATATCTTAAAAATAAAATAATCAGGTTCTAAAAAGGCACATTTCAAAAGAAACCTCAGTAAACAAAAACAGGATTTGAGTCAGTAATTATCTCTTCAAACTTTTTTATATCTTCAATGAAAAATTTCGGTTTTGCTATGCAAGCTCTGAAAACTTCAGGGGTCAAATACCTTGTCTCTATTTTTTTCAAAGCTTTTTCTATTTCTTCATAAGGAACTTCCTCAGGAGCTCTCCCCTTGCATCCGAAAGTGAAAGCCCAGCTTAACATAAACGATTTGAGATATGTCCATGCGAAAGAAACTTTTGGGAAAACCTTCTCCAACGTCTTATACATCGCAAGGAGAAATTTTGAACCGCCTGGAAAAATTGTGTTCGATTGTATAGCAACTATGCCATTATCTTTTAACTTAGACTTTACCACTTCCATGAATTCTTTTGTGAAAAGAAGATAAGACGGACCATATTCAAGAGGGTCAACAGTATCTATTATTATGACATCAAATTTTTCACTTGTTCTTTCTAAAAATTTTCTGCCGTCTTCAAATATGACCTCAACCCTTGGGTCAAAGAATGCTCCGCGATTTATATGGTTAAGATACTCTTTTGATATTTCAACAACATCTCTATCTATATCAACAAGAACGCATCTTTTTACGGTATCGTATTTTAAGATTTCTCTTAGCGCGCAACCATCTCCACCTCCTACTATAAGAACATTTTCAACCTTGCCAACTGTTATAGTTGGTATATGTGTTATGACTTCGTGATATATAAATTCATCAAGTTCGGCTATCTGCACTTTCCCATCTAAAATAAGAGTTAATCCGACTTCTTCAAGAACAACTAAATCTATCTGTTGATAATTGCTCTTTTTTGAGATTATTATTTCTTTCAGTGCATAGAAAAAACCAGATGATTTATCTGTCCAATCAAAGTAAAACTTGGATCTGTTTTGCTCTTGTTTCATTTTTCCCATCTTCTCCGTTTTCTCTCTTCTGTTTCAAAATCTTTTTTATTTTGTTTATATTTCCTCTTGTTGCTTTGAAGATCGTCATTTCTCTTGTTCCCAGATCTTTTGCTATCTCCCTTACCGCTTTTTCTGGATCTTCTTCACCACAAGTATAAAAATCTAGTGCGGCGTATTCTATTTCAGGCCATGTATGTATTGTTATGTGAGATTCAGATATGACCACTACTGCTGATACTCCCTGCGGTTCAAACTTTTTTGTGATGTAATCTACTACCGTGACTTTTGCGTCTTTTGCCGCTTTGAGAAGTATTTGAGTGATAAGTTCGGGATTATTAAGTATTTCTGGGTTGCACCCGTGGAGTTCTGCTATTACATGTATCCCCAGAAACTTCTTTGCCATCTTTTCCCTCACCTCCCTTTCCTTTTTCTGCCAAAAAATTCATCACAAAAAATTTTAAAATTGTTTTCACTAATTTATTAACTTTATTTGTTCAAAATGAAAAAAAACAAAAATTTTTTCAAAAATTTTTCATAATTTTTTCTTTCTCTTTTTTGAGATAGTTTTTTCTGCGGTTTTGGAGTAGAACTTCGGTTCAAATTTTTTCTTTTGTCTTCTCGCTTTTTATTCTCATGCTTCCTAAAATAATTCCAAGAGCTATCCCGAGAGAATCCGCAAGAATATCAAAAATATCTGAATTCCTCCCGGGTATGAACGACTGAATAAATTCATCAATTAATGATATGATTATACAAAGGAGAAAAGAAAGCTTTTTTGATCTTACTTCGTATCGTTCAAGGTATAAAAAACAAAAAAAACCACCGGGTATATAATATAAAAAGTGTATCAGTTTGTCAATGTTTTCTATGCCGAGTTCTGGAAGTTTTGAAGGTCTGCTCGCATTGAAAACCACACTTGCGCTCCACAGAAAAAATAAAAAAACGCTCAACTTCTTCATATCTCTCAATTAAAGACAAGTTCAAAAGAATAAATTTTCATCAAAAAATGATTTTTTTGCCTTAACTTAAAAATAAACTCTTTACTCCTCAAAGTACAAAAATTTTTTTAGAATGGAAATTACCGAAGAATCAATAGGGCAGATATTGAAATACTACTTACCTATAATTGCTATTACTTTCTCTTTGTTTACCCCACTTATTATACTCAAACCACATCTGGGAATTTTTTTAATCTCTATCCTTATTCCTATTTCTCCTTCTGTTGTTGTCGGACAGACACATGTCAGAGATATAACTCTGAGATTTGAAGATATAATTTTTGTTATAACTTTCATCTCCTGGGCTTTGAGACGATTTAGTATCCCGAAAGGAGGGGAGGGATTTAAAATATCTAATATAATTCTCTTTCTCTTCCTTTTGTATGGAATTTCTACATTTCTCCATCTGAACATTTATAATTGGAAGGGAGTTATACTTTTTTATCTCAAATACGCTCAGTACTTTTTTTATTTCATACTTGCCTATTCTTTTGTAAGGGGTGAATCCGACGCTAAACTTGTTGCTCTCGGTTTTTTTATCGGTGTCTCGCTTGCGCTTTTATACTGGATACCAGAAATCATGAAAGGAAAAATTGGTAACGGGGTCAGATTTCCTTTTCATAAAGAATACGGCGGAAGAGAAAATGTCGGAATATTCTCTCTTGGTATTATGGCTATTTCTTTTCCTTTCATATTCTCTTCAAAGGGTTATAAAAAAATAGCACTCGTTATAATTTTTGCTCTTTCTGCTGTTGTTTATTTCAGAACGCTCTCCAGAGCATCATACCTTGCAGGATTGGCTTGGCTCATTTTCTCTCTATTTTATATAAGAAAAACTTCCTTTTTCATCTCAGTTCTTGTATTGATAGCGGTCTTTCCATTTATTGTGCCAGATTATGTTATTGATAGAATAAATTACACTTTTGAAGGAACAGGTGGAGGTAAAATACTCGGGAATATATACGTTGAAAGTTCTCTTTTTGTGAGATGGGAGAGATGGAAGTATTTTTTATTTGAACAACTTCCTGAAAGTCCCATATTTGGCTTTGGAATACTTGGAGTTGGACTTATGGATAGTCAGTATTTGAGAGTTTGGGGAGAAGGCGGTACAGCTGGATTAATTATCTTTCTTATCCTGCTTTACAGAATTTTTAAATTCTTAAAACGAACAAATCAGCTTTCATATAACAACGAATTTCTTTTCTCGTTCTCAATTGGGCTTTTCTCATGGTTTGTTGCTATCTTGTTTCATATGATTGGAGCTAACACCTTCGTTATTCTTCAGACATCTGAGATGTTCTGGCTACTTCTTGGAACTCTTGCGGGTGTTGAAAAAAATATACGCAATAGTGAAAAACTCATGAACGAAAAAAATAGATAATCAAAATTTTTTGGCGCTAATTCATAGTTATTTTGAATACCTGTTTTGCTCTTTCTTTCCTCAATTTAAGAAGCGAGGTTTGAAAAAATAGAATTCATGTATTAAATTAATTTTGTATCAGCTCAGCAGTGAAAAAGTATGGTCTATACAATAGAAAAAATGCAAAATTTTAAGCTATGTGGATTTGCAACTTTTCTCTTTCTTATTGTGGGAATGTCTTTTTCATGCTCGTCTCCTTTTTTTGAAGATAAAATCCCTCCTTCTACTCCGTCAGACCTTACGGTCAAGAGAGTAGATTTTTTCGGTTTTGAGGTGGAGTTTACTGCCACAGGCGATGACCTCAGAACCGGCAGGGCAGAAAGAATAGAGCTGAGATACTCGCAAGACGAAAGATTTGCTCTTGAGCCGGAGAAAAACTTTGAGTCTCTGGGAATTGAGTATCCGGAAGTTCCTAAACCCCCTTCTTCGGGAAAGAAAGTGAGTATATTTGTAAAAAACCTGAATCCAAAAACACGTTATTTTGTAGCAGTTCGTTTGTGGGATGAAGCTGGGAATTCATCGTTTGTTTCAAATGTTGTTGAAGTTACAACTCTTGATGTTCCCGGAACTTCTGGAAAATTCATCGGACATATTCAACTTGAAAATATTTTATTTTCCTTGGCTTCTGATGGAGAGAATCTTTTTGTTATGTTTCCGGGCTTTTATAAATTCCGCGAGTTAGGGGGTGAAGGCGGTGTTGTTCTGGACCTTATTTCTGATTCTGTTCCACCGTTATCTGGAGCTCAGCTGATATACGATGGAGAGAAATTTATTGCCATAGGTGGGATTGCTGGCGGAGTTTCGGCAGATATTCCCATATTTATAAGAAAAGACGGAAGTTTCGGCATGCTGACCAGTGAAGGGAACCTAATGCCATTTGGCTCAAATGGTTTTTTCGGTTTTGGTGTTTTAAAGCACAAGGTTGTAAGAATTAACAACAGTTTCGCTGTTCTCGGAGGAATAAAGCTGTATTCAAGGAACTTTGATTATGCTATAAAAAACGGTAGGTTTGCGAGAATTGAGATGACAAAAATTCCTATTTTTAAGGTCGATGGTCAAAAGCTTATCTGGGATGTTGTAACACCATCTGGAACCGTTTCTCCGCTGAGTGTTGTTGACCCTTCGTCATTTTCCTTTGATCAAAACAGTGCGGTTCTCTGGGGGGGAAACCTTTCTGATGATTTTATTATACCTTCTAATTCTATCTATCTCCTGAAGGTTTTGGAGGATAATACTTTTCGATGGGAGAAATTCTCTTTTTATTCGGGTGTGCTATGGTCGGTTATGAACTCGTGCGAAGCTGAAAGTTATGTGAAAATTATCAGGGTAAAGCCAGCGGAAGAATATTCTGCCGAACTTACAGATATTGAGAGTTTGGACCTTGAAAAAGTTTCGCTGAGTGAGGGAGAAAAATTCTTGTTCGGCGGTAGACCCGTTATTGTAGAATCAGAGGAAGTTATGAAAAGGGTTTTTGTTGTTGGTAGGTTCAGGTTCGGGAATACTGCTTTTTCAGGGGTTTTTGCTTTTCTTGTAGATAAGAACGGAAGAGCTATTCTTTCAAAGCTTACGCCAGTCATTGCTTCATCTGGGCAGCAGTTTATTTTCCCTCAATTTGAGCTTCCTGTTTCATGTGCTTTTGTTGGGAAGAAACTCTTCATACTTTACTCAAAAGATATATATATTTTTGAATTTAAAAATTACGAAATTGTTTTGCTATCGGGGTGAAGATGTTTTTATATTTTCTCGTCATCAATTTTTATTCCGTAAGCTCCCATTTTAAAAACTTTGTAAGCTAAAAGAGCGCACTTTATTCTTATTGGGCTTAGCTCAATGCCAAGTTCTGATATAAATTCTTTTTTTTCAAGTTTTTTTGCTTCTTCAATTGTTTTCCCTTTTACCATGTCTGCAAGAATGTCTGCCGAAACCTGAGATATCGTGCATCCTTTCCCTTCAAATTTCACATCTTCTATAACATTTTTGTCTTCTGACAGCTTAACATATATTTTTATCATATCTCCGCATGAGGGATTACCTTCTTCATACACTATATCTGCGTTTTCAATTCTTCCTTTGTTTCTGAGGTTTTTATATCTTGAGATCAGGTATTCGTAGTATGTTTCATCTATCATCATTATAATTGTATTTCTTTTTGTTTTTCTTCTTGGAAAATTGAAAAATTCTGAAATTATTTTCACAAGATCATAAACTATAAACTTACTCTTGATATGATTGATTTTTCTCTTGAACCTGAACTCATTCAGTTGAGGGAATCGGTCTGGAAATACGCCGTAGAGAACATAATCCCTATTCAGGAAAAAATCCAGCTTGAACTTGATGCGAAGGAGGAGTTTGCCTGGCCCATATGGGAAAAGTTCAAGGAGTTCGGGCTTTTGGGATTCCCTTTCCCTGAGGAGTATGGCGGACAAGGAGCGAATGCTCTTGCCACTACTGTTGCGTGGGAAGCTCTTGGGCTTGCAGGAGTAGACGGAGGAATGGTGATGTCTCTTTCTGCTCATACCATACTCTGCGGTGTCCCACTTATGACATACGGTACAGAAGAACAAAAGAGAAAATATCTTACTCGCCTTGCAACAGGAGAGATGATAGGTTGTTTCGCCCTTACTGAACCTCATGGAGGGTCAGATTCTATCCATCTTAAAACCACTGCTGTGAAAAAAGGAGATAGATGGATTCTAAACGGGTCAAAAATATTTATAACTAATGCTCCAATAGGTGACCTTTTTCTGGTTCTTGCTACAACAGATAAATCTCTCGGTTCTGCTGGAATAACTGCTTTTTTAGTAGAAAAAAATTTCAAGGGGTTTTATGTTTCAAGGAAGCTTGAGAAGATGGGCAATAGATTATCACCTACTGGAGAAATTGTCTTTTCGGATTGCGAGGTTCCAGAAGAAAATGTTTTAGGAGAGGTGAATATGGGATTTATACAGGTTGTGAGAACGATTTTTGGATGGGAAAGGTCTGTTATGCTTTCTCCTTCGGTTGGTTCTCTTGAGCTTGTTATAAAGGGTCTTATGGCTTATGCGAACCAAAGACAGGCGTTCGGAAAACCTATATCATATTTTCAAGCAATACAGAAAAAAATAGTTGATATGAAAGTTTCTCTTGAGGTTGCTCGTTCGTACCTTTATAGAGTCGCATGGCACATAGATAGAGGAGAACTCCCTTTTGTTGAAGCATCATCTTTTAAACTATTCTGGGGTGATGCCGTAGTAAATCACATATATGAAGCAATTCAGATTCTTGGTGGATACGGATATATGAGAGAGTTCAAGCTTGAAAAAGGTTACAGAGATGTGCGACTCATAACAATCGGAGGTGGAACATCAGAGGTCCAAAGAACAATAATAGCAAGAGCTATTTTGGGACTTTCAGGAAGAGAAATAGAATAAATTAAAATATCGGCTAAATATCAAAAAGTAAATTTTCAAATTTGTTTTATTCCCTTTGAGATTTATCAAGTTCTTCCAATTTATTTATTATTTCTTCTTGTTTATATTTTTTGTTATGTTCGTAATTTTGAGATTATTGAGTTTTCTGGGTTTTTTTGTATCTATATCTTTTTTCTTTCAACTTTCTTTATGGCTATATATCAAGGAAAGATTGCTCTCATCAGCTCTATCATTTTTTATTTCGGTTCTCCTGCTCTTTTTTCTTTTCACTCCTTCTTTCGTTTTTGAAAAGATTTTAGAGAGGGTGAAGATTTTTTTCAGCTGGAAGGAGATTGCGAATTTCAAGATTTTTGCGGGAGTAGTTTTCTTTCACGTTTTTACAATCTACTTTATAGTAGCGAATTTATCATTCAAGGAGATAAAGTTGCAAAAGCCGGCATATTTTATTCCTGTCTCAGGTCTTATATATCAGCTTTCTATTTCTTATCCTTCTGTTTTCGTTTTTTCTCCCCTTGAAAATATAATATCAGAGATTATATATATTGATGGAGAGGGATTTTATCCTGTTTCATATCCGCCGAAGTCAGCGTTAATACTGTGCAACGAAAATGGTAATTGGATTTATTACGTTTCAGATATTTTTGGATTCAGAAACGAGGACGATGTCTGGAATAAAAAAGGTCAGGTTATTTTTCTCGGCAGTTATAGCGTTGCTGGCTTTTGTGCCGAAAAGCCATTTTCAAAACTTATCCAAGAGATAACCTCTTTACCTATTTTAAATCTGGGACAGGGAGGAGAAGATGTTCTCATTTCGTCTATCATTTTGAAGGAACTTGAAAAATTTATTGAACCAAGAGCGGTTTTTCTTTTTATATCACCATCGGAAGTTATGAATTTAAAGAGAACATGGCAAAACCCAATAGTGAGGTTGTATTTCAGGAAGGAGAACTTTTCGCAGGGCGTTTTTTCACATAAGGTGAAGGATATTCTATTTGAAAAACTCAAATCTAATTTGAAGGTAGAAAATCTGAATTTGCAAAAGAACGAAGAAAAGAAAAAGACCTTTCCAAGTGTTTTTTATAAACTTTTCCATTTTTTCAGAGTGGAAGAGTTGTTTTCTTTCATACATAGGAAGAGGAGATTTTCTCTTTCTGGAGAAGATGCTTTTTTGCTTACAGTTGCGCTGAAAGATATAAGAGATTTTTCGAAGAGAAAAAAAGCTGATTTTTTTGTTGTTTATGTTCCCGACCCTGTTGAGATTTTCTACAAAGATTTCAGAGTCAGAAAGAAGGTTCTGAATGTTCTTGAACTTTTGGGCGTCAGATATTTTGACCTTACAGATGATATTTTGAATTCTGGTGATGATATTGAGAAATTTTTCTCCTATGAAATTTTGTCGGGTAGAATTTTTTACAGTTCTTACGGGCATCTTTTTATCGCCTCATCTTTGAAAAAGTTTTTTGGAGATAAATTTCAGATCCGTCAAGATTGATATCAAGATTGATATGTATATTC
>Ga0105162_1000040_pt1 | contig 83915 bp, 75 predicted proteins | sample JNZ201metaG_FD_81532 | JGI IMG/M metagenome (GOLD analysis project Ga0105162, IMG submission 81532) | Hot spring microbial communities from Jinze hot spring, China to study Microbial Dark Matter (Phase II) - JNZ 20120812A | ecosystem: Environmental > Aquatic > Thermal springs > Hot (42-90C) >...
GATCGCTATTTAATTGAACATAGTATATTGATTTACCGTTACCAATATTTATTTTTAAAAACAATCTATTGGAATTTTCGATAATGAATTTCATAGCATATCTACTTGAATCCCCTATTAAAATGTATTTTCCAATCTCTTCGATATTTTCATAACTAACTTTAGATTTACTAGAAACATATACTGTGTATTCAATATTTCTAATAATAGATGGTTTTTCAAAACTTGATCTCGCTTCTCTAACGACAACCTTTTCTAGATTTCGATCTCGTTCTATCAATCCAGCATCAGTATAATTGCTAAACAATATTGCAATGAATAGAAGTAATATAAAATACTTTGTCAAAACATCTTCCCTCTTACATATTCAATGAACTATATATTTAAAATGTTTAATCATCGCAAATCTATGCATCCACATTATCATCTAATCTATTTTAAACAATTATTTAAAAATAAACTTATTATCGTTGAAAGATATTTTTAACTCAAATAAGGGTGGTATTATGTATCTTCGAAATGTACTAGCTATATTAATGTTGTTAACTATAATAGTATCAAGCTCTGCTTTAATTAGACAAACGAGTGGACAGCAGGAGAAAATATATGTAGCTTTCATATGGCATTATCATCAACCATGGTACTACAGTATTGACGAAACCTATTTCATACTACCATGGGTTAGAATGCATAGTGTTGGTAATTACTATAAAATGGCTTATATACTTAGTAAATACCCTAACATAAGAGTAACGTTCACATTCTCCGGTTCACTACTTGAGCAAATAATAGATATTATCGAGAATAGAAAGAAAGATGTGAGATGGATTATATCGGAGAAAATTATCAATGGAACTGTAACGGAGGAAGACGTCTTCAATATGCTTAGAATTCCGGGCGGATTCTTCGATATAAACTGGGCTAGAATAGTCGATAAATCAATTAGATATAGAGAATTGAGAGATTTAGCTCAAAACGCTTTCCGAACATGTTCTGGAATAGCTAGATCTGAGGAAGAGTTAATTAAATGTGTTGTTAACATGTTTACAGGTGGTAATCCACTACACCAGAGAGTTATAGATTTAGCTGTTATGTTTAACTTATTATGGATTGATCCACAGGTTATTAGAGAGCTCTATCCTGATTTAAATAATTTAAGAGATAGAGCTTTCAATAATCCAAATCCTAGTTTTACTACAGATGATCTTCATAAAATTCTAAATGTACATTATGATATCATATCTAGAATTCCAGATATATATAGAGAATTAGCTAATAGAGGTCAAATAGAGTTAATACCAGTTCCTTATAGCCATCCATTAGCACCGATAATAACGGCTCTTGGTTTCAAAGAGGATCTCGAGATACATGCTGAAAAAAGTATAGATTTGTTTAAACAATATTTCAACTACATTCCTAAAGGAGTTTGGCCAGCTGAACAAGCTATTAATGAATTCGTAGCTGAAGTATTTAGAAACACTGGTTTTAACTGGACTGTTACAGATGAAACTATGTTGGCTAAAATCGGAGTCAATACTGATGATATCAATAATATTGGTATACCTTGGACAATTGATTTTCAAAACGGCAGGATATATATATTCTTTAGAGAAATGGAATTAAGTAATAAAATTAGTTTCCAATACGGATCTTGGAGATATACCGATGCTGTAAGTGATCTTGTCAACACTATACTAAACTATAGACAGCATGCTACAGGACCTAGATTAATCGTAATAGCACTCGATGGTGAAAACCCGTGGGAACACTATGAAGAATTCGGCACGTTGTTTTTAAATGAATTATACAGGAGACTAAGCGAACTACAGGATCAGAATTATATAGAAACAATAACTCCCGGTGAGTTTATTACAAAATTTTCAGATACTGCTAAATCTCTACCTCTCAAACAATACTACTATCTAGACCTGGTTGATAGAGATATATCGAACATTCCTCCAGATAGTTATGGAGATGGTTACTCAGACCTTCCTCGTAAGGAGATTAATGCTAGATTACCGGAAGGATCCTGGAGTGGTGGTGAATTAGCTATATGGATTGGTCATAGACAAGAAAATGTAGCAACTATGTGGCTTGTTAAAGCACGTTCAGATATATTGAGAAAACTTGGTTTAAATAGTTTCAGAGAATTATATCAAAAACATCCTGATGTGGCTAAATATCTGTTGAAAGCAGAAGCAAGCGATTGGTGGTGGTGGTATGGTGGAGATGGGGGTGGTTCACCGGCACCATTCGATCCCTTGTTTAAATCATATCTACGTAAAGCATATGAGTTAGCAGATTTAACGCCGCCAGATTACTTAAACGTATATGCTTATCCAGATGGAACACCTATTGGTGTAATTAATGATAATGTACCAATACCAGTAGAGACTCCTCCCTTAATAGATGGTGTTATTGAAGATATTTGGCTTATTGAAGTTAATGCTGGTAGAGGGTTGAAGATACCTGTTGGAAATATTGTTCAAACAACTTATCTACTCATTGATAATGAAAATATTTACCTAGCTTTTAACGTTAGTAAACAGAGTGGATTATCTATAGGAGTTTACTTCAATAATCCAGCTGTATCTCTCTCACCATATAATCCAGAGTATAATGTTTATCCAAGATATTCTAGAGTAGATCTTGGAATATATCTAGCTAGAGAAATACTTGTAGATATAGATGGTAATAACGTCTACATATCTAAAGCATTAGGCGATGGATCGTGGAGTGTTAAAAATGTGAAAACATTGTTTATCAGTGAAAAGAACAACATGTATAATATTGAGTTGTCGATCCCATTCTCAGAACTCGATTTAATTCAAGGTGCTATTATTAATCTAGCAGTGGTGACGTATGTTGAAAACCAGGTAGTTGAGTATTCTAGCAGACTTGGTTTAGTTTATCAAATCCAAGTTCCGCGTGGAGTATTAATTGGTAGAATTGTTTTTGAAATGAACGACCCAGAGGGAGACGATGATGGACCGGGTGGTGTGAAGTATCCTAAAAATCCAGTATTTACTAAAGGAGTATTTGATCTATTAAAATTTAGAGTAATAGAAACAGAGACCTCGGTAGTGTTTATCACTCAATTCGCTAATCTCGGTGGAAACCCGTGGAATGGGCCCAACGGCTGGAGTTTACAACAGGTACATATTTATATCCATACATCTATTGAAGAACCTGGTTTAACGGATATGATAGCTCTGAATGCGAAAATAATAGATGAACATGCTTGGCACATGGCTATATTGCTTGCACCGGGATGGGGCACGGAACCAATTCCACAGGGAGAGAAATCGGGACTGTATTATTACAATAGAAATAATCCGGAGGTACAGAACGGAAAGTTTAGAGTATACGCAGATCATGCTTCAAACAGTATTATAGCCGAGATATCTAAAGAATTGTTGCTTGATGTTGAAAATATAGATAAGTGGATTTACGTTGTAGCCGTTTATAGTCACGATGGATATGGACATAATAGAATTAGAAGCGTAGTAGTCGGCGAACCTGAAGAATGGAAGATAGGTGTTCCAGCGGAGTATGGTCCAGCAGTATTAAACAATGTTTTCCCATTTATACTAGATCTACTAGCTCCAACAGCTGAAGAACAATATAGTATGCTCAGGAGCTTTGATCCTGAACAACAGAGGCTAGCTTCTGTAAGAGGTTATGGTCCGAGTTTGCCAACAACTACTGAAACCACTCCTGCAACAGAAACAATAACAACCCCTGTATCAGGGACTGAAACGGAAACTGCTACGGAAACATTAAGTGAAACAACTATTTCTGAAGTAGAACGTGAAGAGAAGAGAGTTGAACAGTGGATTCCAATAATGATCATTATTATAGTAATTATTGCTATTACGATAATTGTCTATAAGTTGAGAAAAAAGAGTTAGATTTGTTTTTTAACTACCTTATTCATTTCCATAATATGGTAAAAGGGAGTTTAGATTGGCTCGTGTCGAACTTAGAAATGTTGTTAAAAAATTCGGTAAAATTATCGCCGTAGATCACGTTAATTTAGATATTCGCAGCGGCGAGTTTTTTACACTACTTGGTCCAAGTGGTTGCGGCAAAACCACTATTCTTAGATTGATAGCTGGATTAGAGATACCAGATGAAGGGGAAATACTTATTGATAACAGAGTTGTCAACGATCTACATCCTCGTGATAGAGATGTTGCCATGGTTTTCCAAAACTACGCATTATATCCTCATATGACTGTTTACGAGAACATAGCTTTTCCATTAATTGTTAGGAAAAAACAGTTGAAACTCAGTAAAGAGGATATTCATAAAAGAGTCGTTGATATAGCTAGATTTCTAGGGATTGAAGAACTTCTAGATAGATACCCCAGTCAGTTGAGTGGTGGTCAACAACAGAGAGTTGCATTAGCACGTGCACTAGTTCGTAAACCAAAAGTATGGTTACTTGACGAGCCACTAAGTAATTTGGATGCTAAATTAAGGATTTTTATGAGAAGCGAGTTGAAGAAGATCCAGAAGCAACTTGGTATAACAACAATATATGTAACACACGATCAGGTTGAAGCTATGAGTATGGCTGATAGAATAGCTGTTCTAAATAAAGGTAGAGTTCTACAAATAGGTGTTCCAGATGAACTCTATAGTAAACCTCATAATACGTTTGTAGCTACATTTATAGGAGCTCCACCTATGAATCTAATACCATGTAATATTATAGAAGATGTTGAAAAAGAGTATTTAATACCAGAAGAATATGGTAGGAGTTTAATAGGTGTATCGGGTAGATTACTAACTAAATTTGTTATTAAATGTAGTGAAGAATTCACTATACCTATTTCACAAACCATTTACTCGAAGATAAGAGATAGTAATATTAATGAAGTATATTTAGGTATAAGACCGGAACATATGAATGTTTATAGAGATAAACCATTAGTAAACATCGGTGTAATTAGATCAAGAGTTGAAATAATTGAACCACTTGGTTCAGAGACAATACTTAATGTTAGAATTGGAGATGAATTTATCAAAGTTAGACAACCACCGGGGATCGTTTTTAAAACCGGTGATGAAATATATATTGAAGTTGATTTGAATAAAGCACTTCTATTCGACCGTAAGACTGGTAATCTAATAATTTAGCCTTTCACAATACCCATTCTATAAGCTTCTCCAATATACTTCTGAGCAACAATGTAAATGATTATTATAGGAATAGCGTAGATTATCGACAATGCTGCATAGAGAGATGGATCCTGTAATCCACGTGCACCGAAAGCTGTTCTGAAAATATAAGCACCTACAGTAGTTATTCTCAATAGATTAGCTATGAAAAATTCACTCCAAGCACTCATGAATGCGAATAATGTTATAATAATCATAGCTGGTTTCGATGAAGGTAGAATTACTTTAAATATTATTGTAAACCAATTAGCACCATCTATGAAAGCCGCTTCATCTAATTCTTTAGGTAGATTGTCGAAATATGATTTTAAAAGCCATGTTTGAAAAGGTACGAGTCCAGCTGTATATATGAATGGTAGAATATGTGTACCGAATAATGGTATCCCGTATCCACTCATAATTAAAAGAAACATTAATAGAGCTATTATAGCTATTATTCCAAAACCTCCTCCAGCTTGACTTAGAATCAAATATATGTATAATAAAGTATCGCGACCTTTAAAGTAGAATCTAGAGAAAGAATATGCTGCTGGAGTTATAACTACGAGTGAAACAATTATTGTTGATATTGTAACAATGAGACTAGTATAAACTGCTTCCAAGAAACCAGGACTAGTAATTGATCTAAAGTAGTTTTCAAACGTTAGATTTGCAAAAACATCATTCAGATCAATTAATAAACTAGCTTTACTATACATGGATTGAAGTATTATGAATATAATTGGATACAACATTATAAACAGTATTAACAAACCAATTGTTGTTAGAAATATTCTTAAAATAACTCTAGTTAATGTAAAAGCCATATCTATCTCCTACTCCTTCTGTAAATATTAAACCATATAGCTACGTAAACCATTATAATCAATACTATTGCGAAATAAGTAGCTGACGCATACCCCCATTCTTTATCAATAGTAGCTCTATTGTAACCGAATAGAATTAATAATTCATTTAAATTACCGGTTCTACTACCTAAACCCGGTACAGATACCGTACCCGTTGGACCACCATAGTTTATCAACAATGGAACCAGGAAAGCCTGTAGCGAAGCACCTGTTGTTAAAATAGATGCTACAGCTAGTGGTCTAGCTATTAATGGAAAAACAACTCTACGAACTCTATACCATAGATTAGCTCCATCAACATAAGATGCTTCAATAACATCTCTCGGAATACTAGATAAAGCACCCATAGTTACAGTCATTATGAAAGGATAGGCGAGCCATGTTTCAAACAAATTATACACTAGAAAAGCATGCCATTCACTAGTATAAATATTTAATTTGAACAATCTACCTAATTGACCATTTGGTTGGAACAGGAAATTCCACGTTAATCCAGATAACAGTATTGGAATAGCCCATGGAGTTAACATTAATCCTCTTAACCATTTCCGACCGATAATTAGATTAGAAGAGTAAAGTAATGCTAGTGAGAAACCCACGAGTACTTTCAATGGAACACTTGTTGCTACAAATAATAGTGTTTTGTAAAGTGAGTAATAGAATCTAGGATCTTTGAATAATTCAATAAAATTATTTAAACCAATGAATTTAAGCATTAATTTATCTCTTTCTCTCAATAAATTCTCTTTAACACTACTCAAGTAACCATCGTAATCTTTAACAGCTCTTAAAAAATAATCTATTGATCTATTAAGTAAGCGAAGAGTAGTATAAGTCACATTTAACAAACTATCTCTATCTAATACAGTATAGCTGGATACAGCCTCCGATATCTTCTTACTAATAACATCTAAATCCATTAAAACACTTTGTTCAATGATTAAAACATCTGTTTTAAACCCATATCTACTGCAATTAAGCACAGTATTTAGTTCTTTAACTCTCGATTGAATTCTATACGATTCATCGTAAGCTTTATAGAGGTTAATACCTATAAGTGTTAAATCATATGATGAATTTATAACATGAATAGTATTGTTCAGAACGTTAAATGTATTGTTAAGATTGATTAAAATATTTTTAAAAACACGGTAAACGTCGCTTGAAAAACCTTCTTTCTTCAAATAATCAACACAATTAATAGCATTATCATAGTTTGAAATAATTCCTGGATTAACGAATAAATTATCTTCACGAGCATTAGTAAAAGCCATAGCAATTGAGAAAACAAGTGGCCATAAATTAAAGAAAAAATATAGGAAAATACTTGAAAAAGCAAGGATTAAACCTATTTTAGATGGATATAAGTGTTTTCTATACATCGAATAAAACACCGTTTCATGTATAAATTTATTGTTTAAAAAACTAACCAGATAGAGATCCAATTATTCTAGCATATCCTTCATCTAATTTTTCATTAATAACTGCTACAGCTTGCTCGATCGCTTCATCTAAACTCTTACCTGCTGCGATAGCGTTTGTGAATTCACCTATTATAGCGTTCAAATATGTTCCAACACCCCAAGCCATATCCATTAACGGATCATTTGGCATTGGTATGCTTCTCAATATTTGTTGATAGAAACCATATACTATTGAATACTTATCTTTATTTTCAATAACGTAATCGATAACACTTATTTTTACAGGAATATAGTTGTTTTCATCAACAAGTATTTTCAAAACATTATCGTTTAGAGATATATATAGAACAAACAATACTGTAGCATATAGTCTATTAATACCACCTGTTTCAGCCATTATAGTTAGATAAAGGTTTCTAAAACCACTAAACGGTCTAGGTATTTTATCGTCAATAGATGGTATAGGTACTATAACAACGTTTTCTAAACCTATACTCCCGTTAATAGCCGGTAAATTCCATGGACCAGTTATTATCATAGGAGTTCTATTAGCTGTGAATAAACTTAACTGTCTTTCACCACTTAAACTACTGTAATCCATATATCTCAATACGTTTCTAATAAAGAATTCAACGCCTTGTTTAGTCCTAGTACTGTTTACTCCAAAACGCTCATAGATATTTTCTTTACCAGGATCGTAGTAGTAACCTCCAAAAGCTGTTATGAATGGATAAATATGATATGGATCGAATTGAAGCGATAAACCATACCTTTCATTAACCGGGTCGTAGAATTCCTCCATGATACTTTTCATTTCACTAAATGTTGTTGGAACAGTATCGACAAGTTTCTTGTTAATAATAAGAGCTATTGCTTCACCAGCATATGGTAAACCATATGTTTTCAATTTATATCTAACCGATTCAAAAGCTATGGGGAGTAACATAGTTCTAATCTCATTGATCGCTTCTTCATCTAAAACTTTTTCTAATGGTATAATCCACCCTTTATCAGCGAAGCTACCTATCCAGTCATGAGCCCATGTAAACACATCGGGAACCTTACCAATATGACCCTCTCTCTGTTCAGGCAATAAAGTTGCTATAGCAGATATCTGTGATTTCAATAAATCCATACTAGCATAAGGCAATTCTTCGACAACAATACCGGGAAACTCTTGGTTAAACATATTTAATACTTTAACAAAAGCCGATCTCTCGTGTTCTGCTAAAGCGTGTCCAAAATATATTTTAACACTTATTTCACCTGCCTTCACCTTGTCAACGAATTCTTTAAATTCCCTAGAAACCTTGAGAGAAACATTACCTATAACAATCTCGTATTCTTCAAGCGTTTCCGTAGGGGAAGGCGAAGATACCTCGGTTTGTGTCGGAGAAGTTTCTGTTAAAGTAGGAGATGTTGTAGTCACAACTTGACCCTGTTTTTGCATAGTAAGTATCGCTATAGATAATACTGCTGCGATAACTATTATTAATACGATAATTACTGCTTGAATTTTAGTTAAAGCTCCAGCCATACAACTATCCCTCTTTATATCTTTATCTTAAAAATCTAATAAAAATGCTAATAAAGATTTACGTATTATATAAAAAGTGTTTTTCTAAAAATATCTAGATTAGATTTCTTAAATATGTTAATAAAATAAGTAATCCGTTAAAACTTATTTTAAAACTAACAACTATTGAATCACGTGGTGGATACAATCTATATCCTTTATATAAACCAGTTGTATTGACAATGTATAGTGATTGAACAATGAATAGAAGTAATGCAACTGTTTTCCACGGTAATCCATTTATAAATTCAACAATATCTCTTGTACAACTATCTAATCTTTTGATCAACTCGCTATATACGTCAATATTGCTATACTCAATCGCTATTAATAAATCATCTATAGTTATACCATATTCATGAAGTAAATCAACAAAAGCTTTATCAACAGTTATCCAATTATCCAATTCAAACCCTCAAAACCATAACATACAAAAACTCTTTGAGTAAATATAAGTTAAATAGTTTAATATTCTCAACTAAACGTTTACAATTGGAAAAACAGGATTCAAGACAATTACTATTGGAATAATATAGTCGAAACTACCTGTCTGTAATTTATAATAAGCTTCATATAAAGCTCTATCAACAATCCATGGTGTTAGCAATACATGGTAATATGTTTTAATACTAACACTCTTATCTACGGTAAATTTCAATAATTTCTCCTCAAAACCCTTATCCACAATGTAACCAACATAACCATGGATTAAGTAAATAGCATTCCTAATACTCCAAATCCATGTTTCAGATAGCTTCTGATTACATATTTTCTTCATGTTACTCAATAAACTCTTACTTTTATGCTTCTCATTGTAAACATTCAATATATGAGTATAGTAGCTGTTTATAATAGTCGCTAAATCTCTCACAAGAGGTTCTTTCATAAGTAATTCATCTCTAGACCTAAAACTCTCGCCTTCGAAATCAATAATTCTCAGATCAAAATCATCTCTAATCATTATTCTCTTCAAAATAGGCTCTTGATGTATCCTACCTTTTAAAGTATTCAGATAGTATTTCTGCAAAATCCCCTTAGAATATTCAACAATGCTCTTCCCCCTAGTATCTAACTGTTTGTAAAAGAATTCGAGAATCTCTTTCTCATGTCCCGAACTCTTATCTTCGTTTTCTTCAACTATATTCTTAATCTCATTTAAAACATAGTTATATCTCATATCGATACGTTTAATCCAATTTTCAATATCTTTATCCGTTACATCTTCGAAACCAAATAATTCATCGTTTTCATTATTATTAAGTTTTAAATGCAGATCCGCTATAATAGAACCTAATCTAATATTGAGTCTAAATAATTTTTCACCATATTCGGCTTTACTGGACTTCTCGATGAATATTTTCATCATAGAATTCTCAAACCAATCACTCAAAGAACAACCTTTTACATACTCAGTGATTATAGATAAATACTTTCTCACATCGTTATCTTCATAGTAATACACTCTATAAATTCTCGGCATATTCTCGTAATTTTTATTAAATAATTTCTCGTAAATCAATGGTTCAATTATCGGTTCTCTAATTAATCTATATCCTTTAACAACTACTTCAACACCATTACTCAACGTATGCTTACAGACAACATTAGAGCCTTCAAACGATAATGGTTCGGCAGATACGGTTTCATAATCAATACTGTAGTAATCTTTGAATTTAACACGACCCTTAGAATTATTAATAACTTCGTTCATAAAACTAATGTATCGAGTAGAGTATTCTGCTTCGAAACAGTATAGTGATCTTTTTTTAACAAAAAGATTTTTCTCAAGAAGTTGTTTTACCGGTTCTTCCTCACTACATATTATTGGTAATTGATATATATTTTTACTCACTTTGATAAACGCTAAGAAACCATTACTACATTGAAAAGATTCTTCTACACTAAGATCTCTTCTACGCTTACTCGTTTTAATCAACCATGTTGTTTTACGTACATACTCTTTAACTATTTTATCTAAATCACTCTCATTAAACAATTTCATTTCAAAACACTCTAATTTTACTCAATTATTGAAATGAAGATTAAGAGATGTATTAAAAATATCTCTATGAATAAATCCGCAGTATTCCAATTACTACATTTATTTAAAACAATTTATTTAAATAATCTAAGAACTCGCTATTAACAGTTTCTCAGTATCAACTGTTTTAGTAGATATTATCAACAATGCAATACTTAAAACTGCAAGAAAAACAATATGTATAATAGATTCAATAATGTTACCCAATACATATTGTTGTATAACGAGAATGCTGTGAACATATGGGATAATTAGTAGTGGAGTAAGCACGTTCTGAGGTAGTTTAACAAAATCAATGAAGAAACCGGTGAAGAAAAATACTACACCAAGCATTGTAACCAAACTAGCTATATTAGATGCACTTCTTATACCTTTAGTTCTAGTTATGAAAGGTAAAGCTATTGTAATAGTAACCAGTATTGTAAAGAAAGCTGTTACACTATGTATTGCTAACAATGAGTAATCAATAAATATGAATAAACCACCACCTAGTGCTAAACTCATCGTAACCAAGTAACCGACTAAACCCATAGCATCAGCTATTGCTGCGATAATACCTAGAAAAGTAGCCATTATCATTTTAGCATAAATAATGTGTGTCAACGGAGCTGGTGAAACGAGTAGAAACTCAATCGTCTTCCTCTCTCTTTCACCTATAATACCATCTATTACATAGCTAGACGCGGGAGCTACGACAAAACTTAAAGCTATAACAAGGAATCTAGCGAAAATATTTCTTAACTCATATTCAGCAGTAACAGGTTTACCGACAATAGTTACTACTTCAGTACGTGCTTCAACTGGATTCCTCAGAGCACTAAATGATGCTGAAACATTCGCTAACTTAGTTAAAGCATCTATTTTCAACCTAGATATGTTATATGAGAAAGCCGATATGACTCTATATACATCGCTCTCAGCTCTCTGAGCTGATTGATAACCAGCTTTACGGTAAACAACTACTTTAGCTACATTATCTAAACTAGAAGCATTCATAGAAAAACCTCGTGGAATAACAACAACAAGATCTATTTTAGGATCCTCGATTACTTGAATACTATTCTCTTGAAACACTCTATATCCAGTCCTATTCAAAATCTTCGTCAAATTCCCCGAAAGCCATTGAGATGAAACAGTTATATTTAAAATCTCATTAATACAACTAGTTGAATCTAGATCAACTACAGCTATATTCACTGGTTGTTGTGTAAACATTAGTACTTCAATAAAACCAAGAATAGGGAGCATTAACAACGGTAACAATATTGTCGTAAACAATGTTTTCTTATCTCTTATCAAATCTTTGTATTCTCTATTCAATAGTATTAGTAAATATTTTGTTTTTTTCAAACAGATCCCTCTACAATCTTTATAAAAGCTTCTTCTAAATTACTGACACCGTAGTTATTCAAAATATTCTTCGGCTCGTCTTCAATAATTATCCTACCATCAAATACTATTCCAATACGGTCACATAAATACTCTACTTCAAGCATATTATGACTACTTAAAACAATCGATGAATTAGTTTCTTTAACATATTTCTTAATAATATTCCTAACTCTAACTGATGCTCCTACATCTAATCCACTAGTGGGTTCATCAAGTAAAGCTAAAACTGGTTTCCTCATGAGGACAATAGCTAACAATAATCTACGTTTCATACCCTTACTATAACTATCGGCATAATCGTCCAATCGATCACCTAAACCAGATAGTTCAGCACCATATTTTATAGCGCTATCTAAATCCTCTACACCATATAGTTTAGCATAAAACTCTAAGTGCTCAAATCCAGTTAATCTACTATAAACCTCAGCTTCTTCAGGTAGATAACCGAGATATTTACGTGCTTCATACGGTTTATCAACAACATTTATACCATTAACATATACTTCACCCATAGTTGGTTTAATCAAACCAGCTATTATTCTAAGAGATGTTGTTTTACCACTACCGTTTGGTCCGATTAAACCATATATCTCTCCAGGTTTAACGCTGAAACTTATACCTTTAACAGCATGAGTTCCGTCTTCATATATTTTATGAATATTCCTAACAATTAATACATCGTTTCTCAATGAAAACACCCACTTATTCTTAAACAATTGTTTAATACAAACAATGTATAACTATCGTATTAACACTTTATTAATTAAGTAAGTAATTAAGTGAAATAAAATTGTTTAATAAACACTTAACCATATGTTTAATAATAGTGGTGTTCATTTTTGTACATAGAGAATACTGTGAAAGATAGAGTAATAGATTTCTTAAATAAATATGGAGATAAAGGCTATATTGTTTTAAAAACAATAATTGATATATCAAACGATCCAGAAATAGATCATAGACTAGGCGATTTTAGCTACAAACACCTAGTCTTTAAACTGCGTAAAATAGGGATTGACTATAATCCACACAATATAATCAGAATACTTGAGAAAGAATATGGTTTAATAGAGAAAACATATTTATCTACAACACAAAAGTGGTGGAGACTAGTAGATCCCGAAACTATTAGAAAAACAATACTAGAATACGGTAGTGGCGTTGATCTAGAAGATCCTGATTTAAAACTACTAGTTATTAAATACCGCAGTATTGAACCATTAAATATATTAAATAATCTTAGAAGACTCGTAATTAAAGATAAATTGAGTAATAGTGAGAAAGAATTTTTCAGAAAAATAGTATTCAATGAACTAGATACTATTGTGGATTTAATTAATAAAATGCAACAATATGAAGAAGTATTTAGAGAGGAATTGAAGATTTTAAAGGAAATCATAAGTCTCTCCGAGAGAGTTTCTATGAAAATATTCAATACATCTAAGATGTTTAACGAGAAGAGTTTTGAAAACCATGTCTACGCTATTGAGAGTGAGAAAGAGAGGAATAGTGTTAAACCATGGTGATAATACACGAGATAGCTAGTAAGAAAATACTCCCTATTATAAGAGGTATTCTCGTACACGAGTTGAAGAATAGAGGTTTTAGTCAATATAGAATTTCTCAAATCCTAGGTATAACACAGCCTCAGGTTAACAAGTATCTTTCTAAACCAATTGAATACTATTATAAAGGTGTAGTTAATCTAGGTTTCAATGCTGAAAACGTATCTTACTTAATCTCACTACTTGTAAGCACTATTGTCAACGGATACATGGATAAATACATTATTCTAATCAACAGCATATTACATAAATTAGCTATAGAATACTTATGTAGAGAACATCGTGAAATATGTATTGGAGATAGAATCGGAGATCCCTACATTGAATATTATAGAGAATGGGTTGAAAGAATACTGAATATCAACAATATAGTTCTATTAATACCAGAAGTTGGTTCAAACATAGTTTTCGCACCTTTTAAACCAAAAGATTACTCGGATGTAATAGGTTTAACCGGGAGGATAGTGAAAGCTGGTGTAAACGTTAAATTAGCTGGTGAACCAATGTATGGAGGTAGTAGACATTTAGCTAGAACACTCATCTTGGCATCAAATTATAATAGTAGAGTCAAAATAGCTATGAATATCATTGTGTTTAAAAATATCGAAAAACTTGGATCTGAGTATAATATAGTATACTCTGGTCCACATGATTCAATAGATAGTTTCTGGATAAATATTGAGAAAAAACTTGTCAATAAACCAGATATTCTAGTTGATCAAGGTGGTTATGGATTAGAACCCGTTACCTATCTATTCGTAGATAGTTTCGAGAATTTAGAAATTATTCTAAAGAAAATAATTAATTTACTCGTAAAAGATAGGTTTGAATAAAGTATATAATGGTAATCAATGGGGCTTTAATTGAATAACATTTGTATAGTCGGCGGAGGATCTATTGGAAGTATTTTAGCTTACTATTTGTACAGAGCTGGTGTAAACGATATTATCGTATACTACGGTAGTTTAGAAAGTGTTAAAGCAGTTGAAAGCGAGAATGGTGTATTTGTTAGATACAATAACGTAGATCACCTAATCCCTGTAAAACCTAAGTATTTTAAAGAACAAGACGTTTACTGCAAATTCGTTATAAATTCTGTTAAAGCATATAGTGTTGAAGAAACTATTGATTTGATGAAAAACATTACTGACAATAAATCTCTAATATTGATGATTCAAAACGGTTTCGGCTCGTTAGAGTTAGTTGAAGAAAAGCTAAGCGATAGAATCGTATGCTGTGGTGTCGTATTCATAGGTGCTGAGAGAATCTCTAGAAATAGAGTTGTTCATAATGGAGGAAATACTATTATAAGTGGTTGTCGTAAAATAAAACAATGTATTGAACTAATTAATTTAAGTGAATTGTTTAAGAAAGGAGGCTGTGATTTCAGAGTAGTTGATGACATAGATCTATACAGATGGATTAAATTAAGTTTAAATGCTGTTGTAAATCCATTAACTGCTATAACTTTATCTAAGAATAAAATAGTTTTAAGTGAAAAAGGACTTATATTAGCTAAATTGATTCTAGAAGAAGTTGTTGAAGCATCTTCTAGATTCGGTTACAAACTAGAACTGGATAGATTACTTAAACTAATTGTTAGAAATGTTGAAAATGTTGCTGAGAATTATTCTAGTATGGTTCAAGATCTTCTCAATGTCGGTAAAACAGAGATCGATTATATAAATGGATATGTTGCTAAAATTATCGGCAGTAAGAGTATAAATATGTTTATAACAGAACTCGTTCATTTAATAGAAGAATCTATGAGAGAAAAACTTAGAGCTGATAATCACGGCTTACATTAAAGCATTCTTTAGAAGATACCCAAATAGCTTATTTTTATTTATCTTTAAAACATAATTTAATCAACGGTGATTTAATGGAGAATAAAATAACTATTAGAGATATCATTAAACGTAAAAATAGAGAAAAAATCGTTATGATCACAGCATATGACTACGTGTTCGCGAAACTAGTTGATAAAGCAGGCGTTGATTTAATACTCGTAGGAGATAGTGTTGGAATGGTTGTTCACGGCTTACCAAGTACGCTCTATGTTGACATGAATATGATGAAACTACATGTATCAAGTGTTGCGCGTGCTAAACCACGAGCACTAGTTGTTGCAGACATGCCTTTCTTAAGCTATGAGATTAGTGTTGAAGAAGCATTGCGTAACGCTGGTGAATTCATTAGATTAGGTGCTGATGCTGTTAAAATAGAGGGTGGATCGGAGTATGTTGATGTAGTTAAAAACATGGTTAGAGCTGGTATCCCCGTTATGGGTCATATTGGTTTAAATCCACAGAGAATGCTGATAACAGGTGGCTATAGGAGAAAAGGTTTGAAACCGAATGAAGCAGATAAAATAATAGATGATGCACGTGAACTTGAGAAAGCAGGTGTTTTCTCAATAGTTATCGAATATACTGCCGCAGATATAGCTGAACAGATAACGAAAGAAATCAGCATTCCAACAATATGTATTGGGAGCGGACCTTATTGTGATGGTCAAGTACTCGTACTCTACGATATACTTGGTCTATGTGAAAACATACCTCCATTTGCTAGAAAATACGTTGATTTATCTAAAATAGTTGTTGAAGCTGTTTCAAAATTCGTTGATGAAGTACGTAGAGAATTGTTTCCAACTAGAGAACACTTTTTCCTATCTAAAGGCGAGTAATTAGTATTTGATATGAAAAATACTTAGATTGAAGTAGAAAACAGTTCTATGAAAACGAAGAACCATAGACTTATTTGCAATAGATTAAACTAATCCAGTTACTTTACGCCACTATATCTGTTAATCTATCTTAATGTTTAAAACAATAAGTAATACATTAAACGATCTCAAGCATTACATTAGAGATGAAGGATTAGACGATCTATCGATCTGTTAATCACATATAGTTTCAAGTATTGTTTAAATCTAACAGATATGTAATTGAATATAGTGTAGAATAGCTGAAATATAAAGCTAAAATTTTAGATTATATGTATTTAAAACGATTGGTGAAAATTGTTTGAAACATAAACTGCTATACTTGGTTATTGATGGTATATCAGATAGTTTAAACGATCCGGTTACTACACTTGAATTAGCTAATAAACCTGGTTTAGATACTATTGCTCGTAACGGTGTATGCGGTGCAATGTATAGTGTTGAAAAAGGCGTAGCGCCTGAGAGCGATGAAGCAGTGATATCTATTCTAGGCTACAATCCGCATGAAGTGTATCCCGGTAGAGGTTTTATTGAAGCTATAGGTACTGGTTTAAATATCGATGAAGAACACGAAGTTGCATTTAGAGCCAATTTCGCTACAATAGATCCTTCCACTATGAGAATTATTGATAGAAGAGTAGGTAGGAATCTATCTAATGAAGAAGCACGTAGACTAGCTGAAGCAATAGATGGATTAGAACTAGGTATTTATGGTGGTTATGCGCGTGTTAAAGCAACAATAGGTCATAGAGCTGTTGTTGTTATCGGTAGTAGAGAGTATAGATTATCACCAATGGTTAGCAACAACGATCCAGCTTATGTTAGAAGAGGTTTAATGAGTGTAGCTGTTGAGAAATATGAACCGTTTCTACCGAAAGTAACTCCACTTGAAAACACTTTTGAATCCAGAATTACAGCTGAATTAACTAATGTTTTTATCGATAAGATAATAGGTATTCTAGATAAACATATTGTAAACGAAGAGAGAAGGAGTAAAGGCTATCTACCTGCAAACGTCTTATTACTTAGAGACGCTGGTAACAAGTCTCCTAGAGTAATATCTATAAATGAAAAATATGGTTGTAAAACAATTGTATTAGCTGAAATGCCTGTTGAAATAGGTATTGGTAGAATACTAGGTGCTGAAACTAAAGAATTAGAACCCCCTACCGGTGATCCACGTATAGATTATGAGATTAGATTAGAAGAGTCTATTAAAGCTTTGAAGAACAATAATCTTGTATATGTTCATTTAAAAGGACCGGATGAACCAGCTCACGATGGTAATTTCGATCTAAAGAAGAAGATTATTGAAAATATCGATAAGTATTTCGTTCAACCACTGGTTGAGAGTAAAGGTGGTGAAATAGCAATATTAGTAACATCAGATCACTCTACGCCACCTAGTAGGAGAGCTCATAGTGATGACCCTGTTCCCATAGCTCTATGGATACCCGGTATCGAACCAGATAATGTAACTAAATTTACTGAAAGAGAGTGTATTAAAGGATCTCTTGGAATATACGAACATGGTTGGTTAATGCTCCCAGATATTATAACAAAGTTTTTAAAATAGAACTCAATGTGGTTGATGCATAAAATTGCTTCTGAAGATAAAAGTACCGTTACATGTATCTGGTATATGGATTCCACGTTTGACGAGTGATTTGAAAAAATCAGGTAGTATTGGCTGTGGATTAAATTTAGAACTATATGTTGAACTAGTTGATTACATTCTAGATAATTGTTTCATAGAGTTGAACAATAAAATTGTTCTAAGAGACCACTCGAATTACATATGTAGAAATACTGGTTTAAACATGGGTGTTAGAGTATCGTCAATAGTCGATCTCGGAGTTGGATACGGTGTATCGAGTGCATCTACGTTAATTCATGCTTTAGCATCGTCGATTATTTTGAAAAAAGATTTATCATTGATTGAATACGCTAAACTAGCTCATGAAGCTGAAGTATTGTATAAAACAGGTTTAGCTGATGTTATTTCACAATATTACGGTGGTGTATTAATTAGAATACATCCGGGAGCACCTGGTATAGGTGTTGTCAAAAACATCGATATTCAAGATAAACCGGTTCTACTAGCTTGTATATTGTCAGGAGATGAAACTACACCGATTATGCTTAGTAGAGTTGATCAAAGTGTTTACAAGTACGGAGAGAATTTGTTAAAAGAATTGATTAAAAATCCTTCACTAGAGTCTTTATTTGAAAAATCACAGTTATTCACACGTAGAGTTTTCGATTATAAACAAGTAGATGATTTAATGAGAAACTGGATTAGTAAAACACCTGGTTTCTATAGAAAGAAACAAGCATTAATAATATGGTGTGAGAGAGAATGGTGTAGTGATCTAAGAGACTACTTGGAAAAACATGGTTTAAAGTGTTTTAAAACATCTATAAATAAAGGTGGTTTTAGAATTGTTTATTCCACCTAATCATCCACGTAGAGATAGTTTATTAATAAGAGAGAGAATTGTTGAAGGCTATAGAAGAAACATAGTTGCTCTCGAAGGATTAATAGCTCACGGTCGTGGAGAGTGTTTTGACTATATTCTAGGTGAAACTACGCATAGCTTTGCGATTGAAGCAATTGAAGCAGCTGCCGCTCAACTATTATTATCTAATTATCCTGTAATATCCGTTAACGGTAATACTGCAATTCTAGTTCCAAATGAGATTGTTGAATTATCTAGATTAACGAATGCTAAAATTGAAGTCAACTTATTCTATAGGACAAAAGAAAGGGAGGAAGCTGTAGCTGAATGGCTTAAACAACACGGTGCTACGGAGGTACTCGGTGTTGGAGAAGATGCTTCAGCAACAATACCTGAATTATTCAGTAATAGGAGAAAGATTAGTCCACGTGGAATATTGATTGCTGATACTGTTCTCATTCCTTTAGAAGATGGTGATAGAGCTGAAGCATTAAAGAAAATTGGTAAGAAGATTATCGCTATAGATCTAAATCCATTATCTAGAACATCGCGTGTAGCTGATATAACTATTGTTGATAACGTTGTTAGAGCTATGAAGATACTCGTAGATAAAGCTCGTGAATTTAAACAAAAGAGTAAAGATGAATTGATCGAGATCCTTAGGAATTATGATAACAATAGAGTTTTACAAAAAGCTATTCGTAAGATAATGGAGAGATTGAATGAATTAAGTGAATCAAGAATAGTTATCGATTTTTCTCTGTTTAAGAAGATCTAGTGCTTTATCAACAATAATTCTAGCTAAATACTCTTTCCTAACAATACCTAAATACTCACTACTATTCTCTGTAATAATACATGCATCGATGTATTTAGATGAGAAGCCAACACCTTGTTTAATATTATTAGCTACAACGATATCAGCATTGTAATCAACTAGTTTTTCACGCGCTTTATCAATCAATTGTTCAACACTATTCACAGTTTCAGCAGCGAAAATCACAAGTACGTGTGGTTTATTTTTACGAGATATTTGTTTAACAACCTTAGGAGTAGTCTTTAGATTAAGAGATAAAGTAGTCTGCTCTCTACTAGATATCTTAACACTACTTTTAACCAATACGGTATAATCTACCGGAGCTGCTGCAAATATTGCGATATCGTATCTCTGGTTTTCAGTTAGTTTACTAACAGTATTAGCCATTTCTACTGTTGTTTCAACACTGTATTTGTTAACCATATATGGTAGATTAGTAGATACAGGTCCGTGAACAAGATCAACACTAAACCCTCTACAAGCTAGTTCTCTGCTAATGACAACACCCATGTATCCAGAACTTGGATTTGTAATAACTCTGACAGGGTCTATGTATTCTCGCGTCGGACCGGTTGTTACAAGTGTTTTTAAACCAATACTACTCCATCCTCTGTTAACAATAGTGTCTACACAATATACTAGGTCGTCTAAAGGAGGGTATTTAACACGATCCTCCTCGATAAAAGGGGGTATGATAACAATATTTTTCTCAACGAGTTTTCTCTCAATATCTTTATAGATCATACTCTTATATAACGCTATATTCATGGTTGGAACAATAGCTATTTTTTTATCCAATCCATTCATTGAAATAGCTAGCAATGTGAGTAGTTCATCGGCTAATCCGTAAGCTATCTTACTAATAGTCTTCACAGTAGCAGGTGCTATTAAAAGCATATCACTCCATTTAGCCAGTTCTATGTGTTCAACACGCCCTGTTTCTTTAATAAACACTTTTTCACCAATAGCCCATTCAACAAGATCTGGGCCTATGAATCTAGTTGATGCTTTAGTCATTACTGCTTTAACACTAGCACCTAGTCTCAACAACATTCTCATTAAATCAATAGATCTGTAAATAGATGAACTAGCTGTTAAACCGACAACGATATTCTTACCACTCAACGGTTTATACTCTGCTTTAGTTAATGATTCCGCCAATTATTAACACCGTTTAAATATATATTTTAAAAAAACTAATATAGGATTAGGTTTTGAAAATAGTTTTCGGTGATATATTGATTTTTAAGAGGAAAGAGTTTTCAAGACAAATACCGAGTGTTCACGAGATATATGAAAACTCGTTTAAAATACTTGAAACAAGAGCAATAGGATATAGTATTAGAAATGCTGAAGAAAAGGATCTAGAGAGAGTACTCGAGATAAATTACACTACTCTACCCGAAAACTATCCATACGATTTTTTCCACGAATTATGGACTAAGTATGGGAAAGCATTCTATGTAGCAGTATCTTCCGTTAATGAAATTGTTGGTTACGTTATGTGTAGAGTTGAGCATAAACCAGGTTTCTACAGAAAATTCTTAGTTAAATCCGGTCATATAGTTAGTCTAGCTGTTTTACAAAACCATAGAAGAAAAGGACTAGGGTATTGTTTAATGGCTAATGCTATGAATAGTCTACTATATGAATATGGATGTGAAGAAACATATCTTGAAGTAAGAGTATCGAATAAACCAGCTATAAATCTCTACGAAAAACTAGGCTATAGTATTGAAAGAGTAGAGAAACACTATTACCTAGATGGAGAAGATGCTTATGTAATGGCTAGACCACTCTTTTAACAAATAAGTGAACATGTGTTTAAACTCTTTCAATTAAATTGTGTAATCAATATGTTTATTTCCTAGCTCTTTAATATTTAAATCTGTAATCTCTATATATTGATTAAATTGAGTATTGAGTAGAGAGATCTATATAGATTGCATATATGAGTTGAAAACCCTGAATGTGTTTAATAGTATTTAATTAACTGGGTGTTTTTATGATTAAAACCGTGATTATTGGACAAGGTTTAGTTGCAACTCATTTCGCTGTCGGTTTAGAAAAACTTAAGAATAATGAAATAGAAGACTATGGTATTCCTCTCAGAAATTTTATCAACTACAAGTATAATGATATTGAAATAGTTGCATCCTATGATGTTGATGAAAACAAAGTAGGTAAAACTATATACGATATTGCTAAAACAGTTTTCCCAAACGATACTATACCGAGTTCACTCAAGGATATCGTTGTTAATCGTGGTATCCATTTAAGTAGTTTAAATAATCTTCCTTTCAAAGCAATAGGTAGAGAAGAAAAAATTGGTTTGAAAAAAGCAATGTTTGAATTAATTGATGAATGGAGAGCTCTTAATGTAGATGTTGTTTTAAATATTATTACAACAGAATATGCTGAAGCATTCAACGATCTCGGTAAACTACAAGAAGCTGTTGAGAAAGAGAAGATTAGCGCTAGTCAAGCATATGCTTACACTACTGCGCTTTACGGTAAACTATATAAACCAGTTGCTTTCGTAAACTGTATTCCAACTCCACTAGCTAATGATGATGCATTCGTTAAACTCTATGAAAATTCGCGTTCAGTAATATTTGGAGACGATGGTGCTACTGGAGCCACACCTTTAACAATAGATATTCTAGAACATCTCCGTGAGAGAAATCGTCGTGTACTAGATGTAGCTCAGTTTAATATCGGAGGTAATACTGATTTCCTATCACTAGATATACCTGAGAGAAATATTATGAAAAGAATAACTAAAAGCAGTGTTGTTAAAGATATACTTGGCTACAATGTCCCGACATATATTAGACCAACAGGTTATCTAGAACCATTAGGTGATAAGAAATTCGTAGCTATGTTGATTGAATATCTGAGTTTCAATAATTTCAAAGACGAAATATATATCGTAGCGAGAATAAACGATAGCCCGGCTCTAGCTGGTTTGCTGGTAGATTTAGTTAGATTAGGTAAGATTGCATTAGATCGTGAAATCTACGGCACAGTATATGAAGTAAACGCATTCTATATGAAAAAACCTGGTCCAAGAGATTCTAAAGCTATTCCGAAAATACATGCCTACAACCAGTTGCTAGAATGGGTTGGTTTAAATAAATTAAATAATAGTTAGTAAAGTTTCAAAATCGTTAATTAACAATAGTTTAGTATTAGAAAGATTTCTCTTGAACAATTAGTTCAAAAGCGGATCAAATATTTCTACCGAATGCTCGCTAATCCTCATCCATAACTTTAAGCAATAATGGATTTTAAAATACATTGTTTCAATCTACTATTGTTTAATTATTAGATCAGTGAATTATTAATATACTTGTCTTTAGATAATAACTTAGTATTGAATAACCACATACTTGTTAGTATTTATAGAACACGTATCGGTGGTTTATGAAATTGAGTGTATGTAGTGAATACGTTAGTATTGCAAGCGTTTTCAATAGAGATTTAGTTGATAGAGAAGTATGTATTAGAGGCTGGATTTATAGAAGAAGTGTGGTTGGAGGCAAGGCATTTATAAGAGTGAGAGATTCAACTGGTGTAATACAAGTTGTTGTAGATGAATCAATTGTTGGTGAAACTATTGTTAAAGAAATTAAGAATATTGGATTAGAAGCTAGCGTAATTGTTAAAGGAATTGTTAGAGAACAACAACGCGCACCAGGCGGTTTCGAAATCCATGCTAATCGAGTTGAAATAGTTGGCTATAGTCGTGATTTCCCTATTAAAGGCGGTGAAAGCATAGAATATTTACTAGACAATAGACATTTAGTTATACGAAGCCCTAGATACGCTAGAATATTTAAGATCAAGCATAGTGTTATGAAATATGGTAGAGATTATTTCAACGAAAACGGATGGTGGGAGGTTAATCCACCAATACTAACAGCTTCAGCTTGTGAAGGTGGTTCAACACTATTCCCGGTTAACTATTTCGATAGAGAAGTTTATTTAAGTCAGAGTGCTCAACTCTATCTCGAAGTATTAATCTATAGTTTAGAAAAAGTATGGAGTCTAACACCTAGTTTTAGAGCAGAAGTTTCTAGAACTAGGAGGCATTTAGCAGAATACTGGCATTTAGAAGCTGAAGCAGCATGGTATACTATGAATGATATGATGAAAGTTGTTGAAGAACTAATATACTATATAGTATCTAAAACTGTTGAAGAACGTAGGAGTGATCTCGAGGATCTAGGTAGAGATGTTAAGAAACTCATATATGCAGCTGAACCACCTTATCCACGATTGAAATACAGTGAAGCTATCAATATACTACAGAGTAAAGGATGGAGTATTGAATGGGGACAAGATCTTGGTGCTGATGAAGAAAAAGCTTTAACAGAAGAATTTGATAAAATGTTCTTCATAACTCATTTTCCAAAACAAATAAAGAGTTTCTATATGAAAATAGACCCCGTTGATGAACGAGTTGTTTTAGGATTCGACCTTCTAGCTCCTGAAGGCTATGGTGAAATAATCGGTGGAAGTGAACGTGAAGATGACTACAATAGACTCTATAAGAGAATAGTAGATGAAGGATATAATCCCGAAAACTATAAGTGGTATCTTGATTTAAGAAAATACGGTAGTGTTCCACATAGTGGTTTCGGATTAGGTATAGAGAGACTAGTTATGTGGATAACGGGTTTAGAACATATTAGAGAAACAATTCCATTTCCGAGATTTAGAGGAAGGATCTATCCATAATATATTATATATTAGAAGGTCTTCTAATTATGAATTCGTGTCTACTCATCTCTACATCTATATTATTGATTACCCTAATGTTGGTATTGAAAATACCGGTATGGTTAATATTTTTAACAACTGGTTTAACAATGATTTTAATAACAAGTAGTTTAAACAATACAATTGCTTATTTACAAGATTTAATCTCCGATCCAAATACATGGGATCTAGTTTCAATAATGTTTCTCATAGCTACTTTAGTAAACCTCTATCGAAGAACTGGTTTCGTTAAAGTAATAGGAGAAGAACTAATTTATTTCATTAAAAAACCAGTATTAACAACGATCACTATACCGGCAATACTAGGTTTACTCCCAGTTCCAGGCGGTGCAATAATGTCTGCTCCCATAGTCGACAGTATTGGGAGTAAGATTGGTTTAGATTATGAGAGAAAACTATTTATTAACGTGTGGTTTAGACACGTAATATTTATTATATATCCACTAAGTAGTGTTTTAGTATTAACATCTGTATTAACAGGTCAAAACCTTTGGAGTATTATTATTAAACAAATCCCTGTAGCTCTATTAATGCTTATTATAGGCTATGCTATAGGATTCTATAGAGTAAATAAAAACTCGTATACATTTTCATTAGAGAAGAAAAGCGATACCTCGTTATTAGTAAAAGTTCTAACACCTCTTTTATCTACAGTAATCCTAGCTATCATTCTATCACCAATCGTAGATGGAAAGATGAGTACATTATTCACACGTCTATCTCTAATCATCAGTACAACTATTGGTATAGCGTTACTAATGATTATCTCTAAAACAAATCTCAAAACACTACTCTCAACAATTCAGTCTAAAGAAGTAGTTGAACTTGTTTTAATAGGATTTACTTCAATGTTTCTTAGAACAATTCTTAAACACATGGAACTATCTGGTATACAGAGTTGTCTACCCGGATTCCATCCTCTATTGATAATCATAGGCATTCCAGTTATCTTTTCATTAATAGGAGGTTTAGTTTCTAGTAGTATAGCTTTATCAATACCAATAGTAGCTAGTTTGATGAAAATAGATCTTGAAATAGCTTCGTTAACATATTTATCTGCTTTCATGGGTTATCTCGTTTCACCACTACATCTCTGCTATGTATACTCAGCTCAATACTATAAAGTACCAGTTATTAAAGGATATAAATATCTATTACCATCAGTTGTTTCAACACTAGTCTTAACACTCATTATATATGAATTATTTTAGAAAAGATTTGAAAGTGTTGAGATCTATGACAAATATCTCAATTTACAATCCAGAATACGTACGAGAAATTGTTTCACAATTGAGAAATAAATATAGCTCGGTAAACAGATCCGATTTTGTAATCGGGAGTGTTATAAATAAACCTTTATTCGATTTCATAATAGCTGTTATATTGAGTCAAAATACTAGTGATCGAAATGCAATAAAAGCATACAATAATCTTGTTAAATTATTTGGCAGTCCATTGGATCCAGTTAAACTATTGGAATCGGAATCTAGTGTTATTATCAATGCTATTAAACCAGCCGGGATGTATAGTAAAAGATATCGCTGGATCACAGATTTAGCTAAATTATTCGTTAATAAAGATTTTGTAGAAAACCTTGTAGAGTATGTTAAAAACAATGATGTTGATGATTCTCGTAGAAAACTACTTGAACTACCTGGTATTGGATATAAAACTGCTGATGTGATTCTACTAATTTATTTCAATAAACCGAGTTTTCCAGTAGATACTCATATCATGAGAATTACGAAGAGATTAACTAGTCTACGGAGTCTAGAATACGAAGATGTGAGAATGTTTTGGATGAATAATCTTGAACCATCCGAGTACTTCGAGGTACATATACTATTGATAACACACGGTAGGGAAATATGTAGAGCTAAGAAACCATTATGTGAAAAATGCGTTATAAATAAAAAATGTAGATACTATTCGAAGATGTAATCGTATATTCCGCTGACAGGGGTTTGAGCATTTTATTTATTTAAACCTAATTTGTGAAACCGGGGGGTTTCACTCGTTGAACTATGAATCAACACACTACAAATCCCGGATACAATGTAACAGTATTTTAGAGATTATTATCGGATTATTAATTAAAATCTAGTTTAATTTAAAAAAGATTCGCTATAGCTGAAAATAGATCCGTGTATTATTTTTCAGAGAACTAGTTATACACGGAGTCTCATTATTTTCAAATCCATTGTTTATCTACTATCCATATATTATTTCCTCAACACTAACTCCTTTTTGTTTCTTGAACATTACTATAGATGTTGTCAATAATACTGCGATCCATGTGAATAGGATAATCCATGAATACTCTATAGGGAAAGCTTTATAATTCCCTGCTTTACCGCCTATTGATACTAGAGAATCACTATATGGTATTTCATATCCACTAGCATAACTGAATAAAAGCATCATAGCGGCATTATTTGGTAGATAATGAAGATATTCTCCACCAGCGTATACATGTAGTAAAGTGGTTACGAAAACAAGTACTGTTATAAAGTTTCCTAAGAATGCTAATGCTCTCGGTTTTCTAAGAACTATTGGTATTAATCCGAGATTAATACTCATTAAGAATAATACTATGATGTATACAATGCTTGCTAATAATATTCCAAACAAGTTATCTATGCTAACTAATGTTTCAAATCTATAGCTGAACATTAAGATGATAATTGTAAACAATATGGTAAAGTTAACGCTCATAAGAAGTATAGTGCCTAGAAGGTAACTAATTATTATTTTTTCCGGTCTTGCTCTAGAGTATTTAGATAAGTATCTTAAAGGTATCGTTGAATAAAAGAAATCGTACACTACACCGCTAGCTGTAGTACCCATAGATATCACTATTAACGATGCTAACCAGCTTGAAGTATAGCCTTTAACCAATTCGTTCCATACATTGTCTAACATTTCAACAGGAACACCTTGTTCTAACAACCATTCTTTAGTTATACCACGTGTAAAAGCAAATGCACCTAGAGTAGCCCAGAATAACATGAAAAATATACACCAAAACCAGTAACTCGGGTTTTTAAGGAAGGTTAAAGTGTAGAATAACATTATTCTAATAGTAACCGATCTCAACCTATAATCACCTCGAATAATTTATCCAGTGAATCTAGATCAGATAACGGCATTCCACTGTTTTTAGTCAAATATATTTTCTCATCTCTAATACTCAGTTCAATAATTGTATCTACTGTTTTCTCTCGTGAAATCTTCGATTCTAGTAATTCACTAACGCTTAAGGGTCCAGCAGATCTACCTTGAACAATTATATATGAATCCCATTCTGGAATATATTTTAAAAGCCATGTAAGATGAGTATTTAGTATCATTATTGAACTACTTTCAACTATTTTCTTTAAAAGTATAACTCTTCTAGCTGGATCTACGCTTTCAAAAGGTTCATCTAACAATATGTATTTACTCTTACCCGCTAGAGCTAAAGCATTTAAAAACAATACTTTAGAACCAGTTGATAATTCGTGAAACTTCTTATCAAGAATCTCTGTGACTCCGAATTCACTGATTAAACTATTGAAGTAATCGTAATCTCCATCCATAACGTCTAAATATAGTTTAGCAATCTCTCTAGTTTTCACTCTGAAACCCATTAGAATAGACGGGAGATTAGTACTGATAAGACCCGGTTTACCCTTTATACTATCAACATCAACACCATCTATGAGTATCTCGCCTCTAGTTTTAACACTCAAGCCGAGTATAACTCTGAATAACGTAGTTTTACCACTACCGTTTGGTCCTAGAATAACTGTATTCTTATCTATATTCATTGAAATATTGTTTAAAACCCATCTACTACCTCTATAAGATGCATAGACTTCGCGTAGAATTATAGGCATTTCAACGCCATCTCTTTGAAAATAATTAAATAATTAATAGTATTACTCTTAATATATTGAATAAAGATTTAAAAATATATCTTTTAAATAAATAGATTCAAAATGAATGTATATAGTATGAATTATATGTTGTTTTAGATAACTTAATAACAACTCTTTATTTTATAAAATTATATCTAGTATACTTTATAGCAATATTATAAGGTGTTTTCATAATGAATAATGCTGAAAAATTATTCGATAAATTAAAGCCATTGACACCTGGTCAGGAAGAGATTAAAAAAGCTCTCTTCGATAAGAAATACGAGATTATTGGTTTATTCGGTCCTACAGGTTCTGGTAAAAGTCTCTTCGCTATAATATATGGTATTAACTCTGTTTTAAACAACGAGTATAGTAGATTCATATTGTCGAGACCGGTTGTAGACATAGTTAGTGGAAAAGAATTGACAGCAGCTGATATTGGTGAACTCTATTATAAACTAGCTACTGATTACTTGAGAGATATTTTAACAGGCTTTATAGATTGGAGTATTGTAGAAGATTTAATGAAAAACGGTAGAATAATAGTAGCCGATACTCATTACCTACGTGGTAGAACATTTGATGATTCAATAATATTTCTAGATGATTCACAATGTATACCTGTAGAAAGCGCTATTGAGATAATGATTAGAATTGGTAATAACAGTAGATTCATTGTTGCAGGAGACCCTGTTTTCCAGAGAACAATAGGTTCAAGAGACAGTGCATCTATGCTTAGAGAAATCCTTCTCGGCGAAGAATCTGCTAAAGTAATAGATCTTGGTTTGAAAGATATAGTTAGACCAGGTGCTAAACGTGGTATTAGATTACTACTAGAAACTTGGATGAGAAGCCGTAGTCTAAGTGAATCTGAGAAACAATTACTTGAATCTGTTAAATTACATGCTCCAGATGCTGATATCGTGACTATTGTTGAATTCATCGACGAGAAGAAGAATTTTAATATACAATCAGAACACACTCCTGACGCGTTAATTGTTGCTAAAGAAGGATATTTAGGTAGAGTTATCGGGAAAGGTGGTGAGAGAATAGAAGCTGTTGAAGCAGATACAGGTTTGAAAATAAGAGCTATTGAGTTAACACTAGATTTCAAACCATTGATCAGAGCTGTACATCCAGTAAGCTGGGTTTATAAATCAGTGATCGATGCTGATTTCGCAGGACCAGAACTGGTTGTAAAAGTGGAAACAGATGCTTATGGAGCATTTGTTGGTCAAAAAGGATTCCATGTTAAATTCCTAGACTCAATTACTAAAAAACTAATGGGTGTAGGTATCAGAGTCATCGAGGTTAAGACACAAAAAGAGACTCATAGAGAAAAAAAGAAGAAAGTAGATAAAAACTAATAGCGCTTGATTCTAAGAATAATTTAATACTATACAGGTTAGAATAACAATATAACTTGATTCATCAATAGTCATATTACGGATGATGAGAATAAATTATTTGATAAAATAATTAACAAAATTATATAAGAGTTTAAAAATTAATCAACTAACAGTTAGTATCCTTAATTCACAAAAATATTATTATTTTATAGTTAAAATGAATAGTAAATGATTGTATAGATTATTGAATACGCTAAATAGAGTGAAAAAATAATTCGAGAGAGATAAAAGTTAATAAACATAGCGATGATTGGAGAATTGATTATAGATTAATCAAAAACTCTATATTGAAAAGTAGAATTAGTTAAAATAGTTAATTTACAGAATGATACTTAGAGATATGCTTAATTTTGGCGAATGTTTCACAGTATAGATAACGAGGAGCATGTTGAGAAACTAGTTGAAGATATGTATCTATTACTTGAAATCACTTAAAGTGAGCGCAATATTTATTCTATCACATCTTCAACAGATCCGCTATAACTATTGAAATGATAATAAATGTTAGGATAAAGGTATTGATATAAACTATTTCATAAATCAATATTTGAAGAACAGGGTTCCTCGTGGCTTTATTAAATCAGATCGTATTATAGAAAATAGATATGTTTTGGAAAACAATTACTCTAATAAAACACCATAGTGTTCAAATAGTTTTGATTTAAAACTATCTAAATCAGGAGTTATTAAAGGAGCGTCTCCAGCGGTAGTCTTGACAATATCTGGATCCTTCAATCCATGACCTGTTATTAAAACAACTATTAATTCATCTCTATCAACTAGTTTCTCCTCTACAGCTTTTATTAGACCAGCTAGTGATGCCGCTCCACTTGGTTCGGCAAATATACCTTCTCTAGTAGCTAGTAGTTTCATCGCTCTAATTATCTCGTTATCAGACACTACAATACCGTAACCATTTGTTTCATACAGACTCTTTAAAGCAGCATCGCCATCCCATGGATAAGTATCTTCTAAACCGGTAGCTATTGTTTCAGGAGGCTTATCCCAAGGTTTTATATTTAATGGGTTTTGACGCTCCATCCAAGCTCTAACTAATGGATAATTACCTTCAGGCTGTACAGCTACTAATCTTGGATAATTCTCTATTAAATTAATTTTAATAAAATCTCTAAATCCGTTGAAAACGCCTGTTAATAAACTACCGGCGCCTACTGGTACGAAGACTTGATCCGGTGTTTTAAAACCTAGTTGTTCAATAATCTCCATTGATATAGTCTTTGGACCCTCTATTTGATAAGGATTAAATACACCGAAACTTGGACTAGGGTATAAGCCGTATTTCTCATAAACATCTATCATTAGCTTAACAGTAGGGTCTTCGGCTTCACTCCATAGTACTTTAAAAACTCTAGCACCATAGTATAGTAGTTGAGCTATTTTACCATAGCCGGCGAAATGTGGAATAAAAGCATATACTTCAATACCTGCTTTAGCACAGTATGCTGCTAGAGATGCTGCTGCATTACCACTACTTGCAATAACAGCTCTTTTAAAACCAAAGTATTTAGCCATAGATACTGATACACTCATAGATCTATCTTTAAAACTGCCAGTTGGATTTCTGGTTTCATCCTTTAAGTATAGATTTCTTAAACCAATCTCTCTGCTTAATCTATCAGCTTTAATTAAAGGTGTTCCCCCTTCACTAAGAGATACAATGTATTCTAATCTTGGAACAGGTAGTAGTTCGAAATATCTCCACATATTGAATAATCTTTCAGATAGTTTCTCTAATTTAAAATCTCTATTTATCGAATCATAATCGTAGACTATATCTAATCTACCAAGATCCTTTCTAATACACATAATTGGTTTATCTTCTAGATAATACTTAGAACCACATCTACTGCAGACAAGATATTTAACGTACATTTATCTACAACTCTATTTATTCAAACTATGTTTTTTAATAACACTGTATAATCTATCTGGTGTTAATGGAATAACATTAAGATCTCTATTCGCAATTCTAGATTTCAATGCATGAGCTACAGCGTTTACAATAGATGGAGCGACTGCGACAATAGATGGTTCTCCCAAACCCTTTGCTCCAAAAGGTCCTCTGGAAAAACCTTCTTCTACGAAATCAATGTTTATTCTTTCAGGTATATCCATGAGAGTCGGTATATGGTATTTAGATAAATTATTATTGTATATAAAACCTTCAGGTGAATGAACTATTTCTTCCATTAAAGCATAGCCCATTCCTTGAATAAATCCACCTACTGCGTGAAACTCTGCACCAGTTCTATTAATAACTCTACCGATATCGTAAACAATCGTTGCTTCAACAACTTTGATTAAACCTGTCTCTACATCAACTTCGACTTCACTAATAATAGCTCCATAAGTATATGTAAAGTATGGTTGTCCAGTACCTGTTTCATCACGCCACTCAGCTGTAGGAGCTCTGAAATAACCATATTCTTGTAGAGGTATTCCTTTCCAGTAAGCTTGTTCAATCAACTCTCTCCACATAATTACTTTAACTGGATTATCTCTACAGTAAACTTTAGGTGCTTCTATAACTACATTATTTGGTGAACTACATTGAAGCATTTCAGCAGCTAATCTATTTAACCTATCTCTCAATCTATAAGCAGCTACAATAGTAGCATTACCACCCATAACGGTTGATCTGGAGGCAACCGTAGGACCCGAATCGGGTGTTGAAGAAGTATCAGCACTCTCTACTTTAAAGTATTTGAGAGGTACACCTAGTATTTCAGATGCAATATTCAAGAGTGATTGAATAGAACCTTGACCCATATCTGTTAAACCAGTTCTTAAAATAATACTACCATCTCTCTGTATAATTATCGAAACCGATGAGTAATCGGCACCTTCAGCTCCAATACTATTGCCATGATACATTACTGCTACACCTATACCTCTCCTAAACCTACCGGTGATCTCTGAATACTGTTTTCTCTTCTCAAACCATTTACTGATCTCTACTGCTTTCAAAAGTGCTTGTTCTAAACCAACACCGTGGTCAAGTAATTGACCATGAACAGTTCTATCGCCGTTTCTCAATATATTTCTAAGTCTCAATTCAACAGGATCTAAGCCGAGTTCTTCAGCAATAATATCCATCTGTCTCTCGACTGCAAATGTTACCTGAGGATTACCGAAGCCTCTGAAAGCACCTGCTGGTATTTTATTAGTATATACTACTATGAGATCTATCTTAGCATTCTCAACTCTATAAGGACCCGTACTGTGTACAATAGCTCTCCATCCAACGAAAGGTCCGAGACTTGCGTAAGCACCTGTATCCAGCAGTATCTTAGCTTCAACTCCGAGTATTCTACCGTTTCTATCAACAATGTGTTTATACCTAGCTATCATTGAATGTCTTTTAGTATGACCTATAATCGATTCCTCTCTAGTATATATTGTTAAAGCAGGTCTATTAGTCAATAACGTTGCTAAAGCAACTTTAGCAGCAATTTCATTTCCAACATCCTCTGCTCCTCCAAATCCACCGCCTAACGCTGGTGCAATAACTCTAACCATATTGTACGGTAAACCAAGAACATTAGCCACAGCTCTACGTGTATCGAAAGGACATTGTGTTTTAGCGTATATAGTTATACTACCATCAGGCTCCGGTATTGCTAAAGCAGCTTCTGGTTCTAAATATGCGTGCTCCTGAACAGGGGTTCTATAAGTATTCTCAACAATAAGATGTGATTCTTTAACGGCTTTATCAATATCTCCAACTCTTATTCTATAACGAGATAATATATCAGATCCTCTCTCATCATGTATTAAAACATGTTCTTTCTCGCTAAATGTATCGAAATCAACAATACTAAGTGGATCAATATAAACAGGGAGCGGTTCATAATCGATTACGATCTTATCAGCCGCTTCTCGAGCAGCCTCCATTGATTCAGCTATAATAATTGCAACAGTATCTCCAATATATCTGACCTTATTGAATGCTATTAAAGGCTGATCTGGTATTACATAACCTACATCGTTAACACCCGGTATATCTCTGGCTGTAATTACTTTCAAAACACCTTTTTGCTTCAAAACATCTGATACATCGATATTCTTTATTAAAGCATGAGCATACTTTGATCTAACACTATAGACATAGACAGGGTTTTTAATCAAATTAAATAAATCAGCTGTAAAAATAGGTTTACCCTTAACTTTACTGAAAACATCCCATCTAGCAATTCTTTTACCAATAACTCTGAACTCCCCAGTACTCTTATTCCTCGTTTCTCTAAATATTTTCTCAACAATATCAATATACTCTGAACTATTCATTTCAATCACCTATTATTTCTCCAGAATATTTCTCTCTAAACTCCCTCTCGTCGAAAAACAATTTTCCTTCATTAATATACTTTATAGCTTTTTCAACAGCTCTAACATAATAATAGTAGCTGCCACATCTGCATAGAACACTACTAAGCCATTCGATAATCTTCTCTCTACTTGGTTTAGGATCGTGATCAATCAATGCTTTAGCAACCATTATAAAACCTGGAACACAGAAACCACATTGAATACCGCCGGATTCGATAAAAGCAACTTGTATAGCATGTAGTTTACCGGGAAGAGCTATTCCCTCTAATGTAGTGATCTCGGCGCCATCTAATCTAGCAGTTAGTATTAAACAAGAGTGTCTAGGCAATCCATTTACAATAACTATACAGTTACCACATTCACCTCTACCACAACCTTCTTTAACACTCATCAATCCAATTCTATATCTAAGTGTATCTATTAATCTCTCAGTAGAAGGTATTTCAAACGAATAGTTTAAACCATTTATTTTTAAACAAACTCTATGAATACTCATTAGATAAAACCTCTCTTAATCCTCTCATAAGCAGTCTTTAAACCATGTTTAAGAGCAACTATAGACATTTCTAATCTATACTCAGCCGTAGTCCACCAATCACTTATTCTAATCATTTCACGAGATAGAACATTATAGCCAGTTTTTTCAACAAGTTCTTCAGAAAACTCTTTATTAACAAGAGCTTTCTCGGTCTCTCGCGCTCTACCAGGTATTCTCTTCTCTCTAATCATATCATAAGCTATTCTAACATTTTTTATCAATCCATCATCTATCTCTAAGTAGAAAGCACCGGTTATAACACCAGCTATTAGGATATTCCTTCGATCGAATTTTATGAAAGAAGAACTCGCTCTAGGAGGCGGTACTTTAAACTCGATTTCTTTAATAATCTCATTACTCTCAAGCATCGTCTTACGAGTATCGACTATAAACTCTTCTAGTTTAAAACACCTCTCACCTTTAACACTTATCGTTTTCACAACTGAATCGTATACTAAGAGCAATGGTATGTAATCACTATACTGAGTTGCTGAAGCTACATTTCCACCAATAGTTGCTGATATTCTGATAACAAGAGTACCAAATTTCTTCCATAAATCAGAGAATCCTGCAAATCTATAATCACGGTGTAAAATAGTCTTACTCAACTCGAATACCGTTGTTAAAGCACCTATTCTAACACTATTTTCATCAACAACTACATAAGACAATTCACTTCTCAGAGGATTTAAATCAAGCAAGTATTTTGGTCTAGGAATTTTCCCATCTCTTATTAGTATCAAGAGCTCAGTACCGCCAGCTATTGGTTTAATATCTGGAGAATACTTATCCATCAATTCAAGAGCTTCATCTAAACTTCTCGGTATCAATAGATCTATAATAATAATCACCTTTTTGATATAAATTTAAACACTATTTTATTTAAAAATATTCCCAAAGATCAATATAAACGGTGGAGAAAGATAAAAATGTCTCATCTTAATAAACATAGGTTAAATACAAGGTGATTTTTTTGAAAATATGCAATGATATAATTGATTGTATAGGTTCAACACCAATTATCAAACTGAGTAGAGTTAAACCAAAACATATTTCAGCAGATATTTGGGCTAAAATGGAGTTTCTAAACCCTACAGGCAGTGTTAAAGATAGAATAGCTTATTACATGATTAAGAAAGCAATGGAGAAAGGTGATTTAAAACCAGGAATGACGCTTGTTGTTCCAACTACTGGGAATACAGGTATAGCTTTTGCAGCTATTGGTAGTTTTCTGGGTTTTAAAGTATTGATAGTTATACCGGAGGAAATGAGTGCTGAGAGATTTATGCTTATGCGTCTACTAAACGCTGAATTCTATTTCACACGTGGTGGTGAAATAGATGCTGGTAAAGCACTAGATATAGCTAGGAGAATAGTTAGCGAAAAACCTAACGAATACTATTTATTCGACCAGTGGAGTGATGAAGCAAATGTTCAAGCTCATTACGAAACTACTGGTAAAGAAATCTTAGAGCAAATAGGTTGTCCAGAAGCATTTGTAGCTGAAATAGGTACTGGTGGAACGTTAATAGGTGTAGCTAAGAGATTGAAAGAAGAATGTAGAGATACACTCGTTATTGGTGCTGAACCATCAGAATGCGCTGTTGCAACAAATTGGTTTAAGAAAGGTATTTATGGAGAATGCGGGAGACATGATATTGAAGGAGTTGGAGACGGATTTGTCCCGGAGATAATAGTAAGATACAGATACTTAATAAACGATTTCATAACAGTTGATAGTGAAGAAGCTATTAATACAGCTAGGCTTATAGCTAGAAGAGAAGGTTTACCAGTAGGTATTAGTAGCGGTGCTAATGTAGCGGCTGCTATTAAAGTAGCTGAACAGTATAGGATTAGAGAAAATGGAAAAATAGTTACTATTCTACCAGATTACGCAGCTAGATATTTCAGTACGAGATTATTTAGAAAACATAAGGAGACGATTAATAGAAGTATTCTCGAGGAACTAGGTATTTGAATAAATTATAGTTTATCTATTTGATGAAATTTAATTAAACAAATTATCTATTTACATTTCCACAGAATCTATTTAGATCTAATATCTTCGACTAGTGTTATAAACTTCATTTTGTTTACATCAATTAATCCTTTAGTAGTAATCCTTATCTCGGGTATAACAGGTAACGACACTAGACTTAAACTCATATAGAATGGTTCAAAATCTAAACCATATTTTGATTTAAGAACAGTAATCATTCTACTATATTTCTCATAAACGACTTCTGGTTCTTCAATACTCATTAAACCAGCTAGTTTTAATTGAATACTTGATACAACCTCATTGTTATCTACAACAACTATACCTCCTTGCATATTCTCTATTTCAATAAGTGCTTTCTCCATATCTCTACTATTCCAACCAGCTATGATTAAATTATGAGTATCGTGTGCAATAGTTTGAGCAATAGCTCCTGCTTTAAAACCAAGTCCTTTAATAAAACCTATAGTGTAATCTCCAGAACCAAGGTGACGATCAGCTACAATAATATACATAACATCTTGATTAAAATCTGGCTGTATAACTGTATTTCTAACCTCAAGCTCAACTATTTCTCTTTTAGTTAACGTTGAACCTTTACTAACACGTATCGTATTCACGTAAGCATAACCATTTTCAATACCATAGTGTCGTGGAATACTTGGTGCAAAGACTATTTTATCACGTAAAGAACCTGTATTAACTGTTTTAAGATATTTCTCGCTATACTTGAATCTATTGAATTCTTTAATCAAGTAATTCCTATAGTAGATTAATTCACCGTTTGAAATAACGGTATGTGGATTAATACATTCTATTTTCTTAGTGATGAATAAATCTGCTAATCTACCTGGAGCTATTAAACCAATATGATCTAAAGCGTTTAATCTAATAGCTGGGTAGAGTGTTGCATATTTAATAGCTTCAACCGGGTCTAATCCATACTCTATAGCTTTATTAACAATTCTATCCATATGACCATAATTAAACAATTCATACACATTTAAATCATCGCTTACAAATAAACATAGTTCACATTTATTATTCTTAATTAATTCTATTAAAACACCTAGATCTCTCCACGCACTACCTTCTCTAATGTACAGCCACATTCCACGTTTAATTTTTTCCAATCCTTCTATGTAATCGGTTGCCTCGTGATCGCTCACAATACCTGTTGAAATATAAGCACATAGCTCACTACTAGTTAACTTGGGTGCATGTCCATCCACAATTAAACCCTTGTTTCTAAAAAACAACACTTTCTCAACAAGCTCTCTAACTCCCTCTACAACCCCTTTATAATCCATTACTTCACCTAAACCATAAACGTTCTCACTATCAATTATTTCCTTCAATTCATTTAAACCAATACGGTGGAGAGCAGTCTCAATACCCATTTCAGGATTAACTGGAGGTATACAGCTTGGAACGTTGATCAATATCTTCAATGGAACATTTTTCGATACTTCGATAAATAATTTAATCCCATCTAAACCGAGAACATTAGCTAATTCATGCGGATCAGCTAAAACAGTTGTTGTTCCATGTTTCAAAGCTAGTTTTGAAAAACCAAATGGATCCAGTAGTGAAGATTCTATATGTATATGCAGATCTATGAAACCTGGAACAGCGTATTCATTGTTGAATTCGATGACTTTTGTTTGACTAGATACGTACTTATATACGTCTTTTGAATCGACGATACTTACAATTCTTTTTCTCTTAATTATAATCGCTTTATTCTCTTCAATTTCATTAACATGAGGCTGTACTATGTTTACATTTTTAACTATAATATCAGCTGGTTTTCTACCCAAAGCTGTTTCCAAGTACTCTATAATATTTTCTAAATTTAGATCAATTGTTAATATTTTCAATAAACCACCCTATACTTTTATATTAGCTTAATATTTTGTTGATTTATAAATCAATTCAGGGTTTAAAAGGTGTTTTCAATGACGGACATCTATATTCGAGGTGGATGGATTATAACAATGGATAAAGAGAGGAGGATAATAAAAGAAGGTGCTATAGCTGTTGACAATGGAATAATAGTTGATATCGGTAAAAGAAACAAGTTAGATATTGAGTACAAAACACGTGCAGATATAGTTATTGAAGCTGATAGAGATATAATCATCCCTGGTTTAATAAATACACATGTTCATCTAATACAGAGTTTATTCAGACACTGTGCTGATAACCTCCCTTTACTCAAATGGCTTATAGATAGAATTTGGCCATTACAGGGTAATATTAGAGAAATAGAAGCATTGGCTGCAGCAAAGCTAACAGTACTCGAGTTAATTAAGTCAGGGACAACTACTTTTCTCGAAACAGGTTTAGTTAGTAGATATGGTCCAGATAATATTATTGAGTTTTTATTAAAATCAGGTATTAGAGCAGCTGTAGCTAGACATGTAATGGATCAACCGGGATATGGTTTGAAAACAGGAGTAATACATTCCGGCTTGATCGAAACTGGTGAGTTTAGTCTAAAAGATACTATTAGACTGTATCATAAATACCACGGTAGAGAGAATAGAATATGGATATGGTTTGGACCGCGAACACCGGGAGCTGTCAGTATAGAATTATACAGAGAAATCTCTGAGAAAGCACGCGAGCTTGGAACTGGTATTACAATGCATTTAGCTGAAATTAGAGAAGACGTTGAATACACTATGAGAGTATATGGTAGAAAACCAGTTGAGTTCGCGCATTGGGTTGGCTTAACCGGTCGAAACGTAGTTCTCGTACACGTTGTCTGGATCGATGATGATGAAATAAAACTATTAAGTGAAACTAAAACTAATGTTAGCCATAATCCCTCTAGTAATATGAAACTAGGTAGTGGTATTGCTAAAATATATGAAATGATCAATAGAGGTGTTAACGTCACTATCGGAACAGATGGTGGACCGAGCAACAATACCTATGATCTGTTGCGTGAAATGAAACTAGTTGCACTACTACAATCAGTTAGACTTCTCAATCCACTAGCTATTCGTAGTGAACAAATCGTTGAAATGACAACGATTAATGCAGCTAGAGCTTTAATGCTAGATCATCTGATTGGAAGTATTGAAATCGGTAAAAACGCTGATATTGTAATACTAGATTACTGGGTTCCGCATTTACATCCTCTTGCTAACCCGCTCTCACATTTAGTTTATGCATCAACAGGTAGCGATGTTAAACACGTTATTATAGATGGAAAAATAGTTATGTATAATAGAGAGATACTTAGTTTCAACGAGAGAGAAGTAATCGAAGAAGCTGAAAAATATGGTTATGAATTATACAATAGAACGGGAATTTGTAGAGAAATAGATACATATTGGCCAATTGTTTAACCACCCATTTCAGGTGTGATAAGAACTACTCTATCATTATCTTTTAAAACAGTATTGGGATTAACAACTGGTTTATCGTTAATATACGTTACGAAAACATAGTGTCCTTCAACAAATCTCCTATAAATAGATTGATCAATCATCTCGCCTATTTTCTCTAATAAATCCTTTAAAGTACTATTCTCAGGCATATCTATTTCGATAATTGATTTACCAACCAGTTCACTAGCTCTACCTAGAAAAACAACTGTGATTTTCATTTCAAATCCCGTAAATCTATTTAATATTTAAATACATGTTGTTTAATTCTTTAATTAATATCAGTGATGCTTATGGTTACACTTAAAAACCTCGTAAGAGAGCTTTCAGGTAAAGACCTTATTTCAACAATGGAATGGAGTATTGATGAAATAGATATTGTTTTAAAACTATCTAGAGAATTCAAAGAAAAAGCAAATTACTATGGAACAAACAGTATTCCTAAAATACTTAAAGGTAAAGTATTCTACATGTTGTTTTTCGCACCATCAACTAGAACAAGAGCTGCTTTTGAAACAGGTATGTATCTACTAGGAGGACATGCTGCTTATATAGATGCTTCGACAACGAGACTGGCGTTTGGTAGAGATGAGAAAATTGGTGAAGATGTTAGAGATGTAGCTGCAATGTACGATGTATACGGTCATGGTTTAGGTATAAGAATTCTCGATAAAGCTATAGACTACTTATATGGATTGGGTAATAAATATGTTAGAGAAGTAGCTAATGTAGCTAAAATACCTGTTATAAATATGGCTGACGATATGTTCCACCCTACACAGGGTTTAGCAGATATATATACATTCATAGAGAGATTCGGTAATCCACGTGGCAAGAAATATGTAATAATGTGGGCTTACAGCCCGGAGATAAGAGGTTGGTGTAGTGTTCAAGAAGACATGTTGTTATTTCCAAGATTCGGAGTAGACGTTGTAATCGCTAGACCACCTGGTTTCGACCTAGATCCTAAGCTAGTCGAGAAAGCTAAAGAATTTGCTAGAGAAGAAAATGCATTATTTGAGATAACAGATAATTTGAAAGAAGCTCTTCAAGGAGCACACGCTGTTTTCCCAAGAAACTGGGCTTCACCTATGCTTGTTAAACAAGGTTATAGTAAATTTAAAGAAGAAGAATTGAGAATTTACGAGAAGTATAGAGAATGGCGTATCAAAAGAGAACACATGGATCTGATGGATAAACATGGTGTTTTAATGCACGTACTACCAATTTTTAGAGGATATGAAGCAGATGAAGAAGTTATAGACGACCCGAAGAGATCTATCATTTACCAACAAGCAGAAAACGGTCTATGGACAAAAATGGCCATACTTGCTTTAACAATGTATGGTGTTAAATAAGATTATATAAATAGATCCTGCTCTAAAAATCTAATTGCTCTCGTTGGACATATCGTTGTACATAATCCACATCCATAACATTTGGTTTGATCTATAGAAGCTATTCTCTTATTTCCAATCAAATCTATTTTCACAGCATCATATACGCATACTTGTTGACAAAAACCACAACCAATACATTTCTTTTCATCAACTACTGGTGGAGTAGACCACGTTCTCCTAGGCTCTGGTTTCAAATACTTAAGACTAATACCTTTAATATCCAGTATACTTGAATAACCATGAGTCTTCAACCAGTATTCTACCTCACTAAGTATTCTCTTGAAAACACCTGGTCCTTCTATTAAAGCAATTGAACATAGCTGAACAGCAGATGCACCCACCATGAAGTACTCTATAACATCAACACCCCGAACTATACCTCCAACTCCTATTACTGGTAATTTAGTGTTTCTAGCTATTTCAGCAACTATCGCTAACGATAATGGTTTTAAAGCAGGACCGCTCATCCATCCATATCCATATGATCCGCCTAATATCGGTAAACCTGTTTCAACATCAATACTTAGTGCTGGACCTATAGTATTTGTAGCTACTATTCCATCAACACCTATTTTCTCAAGTTCTCTGACTAATTCGCTAATATTAGGCGTGAAAGGACTTATCTTAGCGAAAATAGGTATTGAAACAGATTCTCTTAGAGCTTTAGCAGAATCAACTATGGGTTTATAATCTCTACCAATATAGTGTGTTGAAAACTCAATAGCATCAACACCTATTTTCTCCACGCGAGGACCAAGTATTGATAATTCTTCCGGTTTATAACCAATACTTGCGAAAAACCTTACATTGTTTTCTCTACAGTATTTGATAGCGATAGGATACTCTCTTTCTAAATAGTGTTCAAAAGATATATCACTCCACGATTCAGCGTTAAGTATTGAGTAAATGAATCTAACGTTTAAATGATCTGTTGATTCAACACGTATTTCACCAGGTTTGACTGTATTTAAAACGTAGAATCTACCCAAACCTCTATCAACAATAGCAATAGATGGTCTTGGAACTAATGCTGGTGTAATACTGATTGTTTTAGCAACAACTCCTCCAATATTGTTATCAACAAGTTTCTTAATAGACTCTGAATCTCTGGATATAGGGCATGAAGCACTCATTAATGGATTCTTAAATCTAATGCCGGAAATCTCAACGCTCAGATCTATGTTCAATACAACACCTCGATCAGCATTTTCTCTATAATCTTTAATCAAGAGTAATCATATATATCTATTTATTTTCTATCAACGTAGTAATCTATTTTATAAACACCTTTCTCCATTAATCTATCCCATAGTTTCTCAACTACTCTTGTCGCGTATTCAATAGCTTTCTCTTCATCAATTCTCACAATCTTCTTATTCTTCAAAACTATGTTTCCATTAACAATAACGGTGTCTACATCTCTACTATTCACGTAGTTAACTATATGATGGTAGACAGTGTTCTCATTAACAGGTGTTGAAGGATGTTCAGGTTTAATAATCAAAATATCTGCTTTCTTACCAATTTCAATACTAGCTAGTTCATTATCTACTTTAAACATTTTAGCAGTATTGACAGTACTCATTTCTAAAACTTGAAGAGGAGTTATCAAACGCGGATCTCTATACCATAGTTTATGAATTAGATAAGCAGCTCTCATATTCTCAAACTGATCGAAAACATATCCATCATTACCTAAACCAATATTTATCCCTAACTCTATCATCTCCGGAATTCTCGCTACACCAACAGCATTCAACATATTACTCATAGGATTGTGAGCAACGTGAGAACCTGTTTTACTAACAATCTTTAATTCATCAGTAGTTGTATTAACAACATGCACTAATATCACGTCTTTGTTTAAAAAACCTAGTTTATACATTCTCTCAACGGGTCTGATACCATATCTTTCCATATTATGATAAACATCGATCAATCCTTCTTCTACGTGTATTGATATGATAGCATTATACTTATCCGCAAGTCTTCTAGCTTCGATAAGTAAGTCATCGCTAACCGTGAAACATGAATGTAGAAAAATAGCTCCTTTAACTAGATTATCTGGATCTAGATTATTTTTAATAATAAATCTCTCGTTCTCTCTCAAACCTTTGAATCCTTCTTCATAACTACGTCTCTGAGTAGATTCGAAAGATAGGTAACCGCGAATACCTATTTCTAAAACAGCTTTCTCTATTGAATCAAGTATTCTATCTATAGAATTAGGAGCACTTATATTGTCGAAGAAAAACGTTACACCTGATCTAAGGAATCTCATTGATCCAACTAATGCAGAAACATAGGCATCTTCATGTGTAATAAAGTTATCTAAAACCCACCATACTCTCTGAAGTTTTTGAATAAAATCCGTCGGATACTCTATTTTATTCAACCACGGACATCCATTTAACAATAATCCATAGAAATGTGTATGAGCACACATTAAACCAGGCATTACAATGCTTTTTCGAGCATCAATATGTTCTTCAGCAATATATTTATCACGACCATCTCCTTTACCAACATCGACTATTCTACCATTACTTACAGCTACATATCCATTACTAACAACTCTACGTTCACTATCCATTGTCACTATAAGACCATTAGAGATTAAAATATCAACACTATTTCTCAAAAGAAACACCTCTAGTTAATAACCGTCAACTATTTCAAGAATATTTTTAATCACCCATTGTCATAGCCATAACTGCTTTTTGAACATGAAGTCTATTTTCAGCTTCTTCAAAGTAGAGACTTTTCTCATAATAATCTAAAACATAATCTGTTACTTCTTGTCCACGATCAGCTGGACCGCAATGCATGTAATACGGTTTACCAGCTTTTTCAAGTCTCTCTCTCGTAACAATCCAGTCTCTGAACTTATCTTGATAAGCTTTAGCTCCATCTTTATCAACAACACTATTGAATGGTGGAAAGAATCTCTTCGGACTCCATGCTTTCGGATATACCATTAAAGCATTTTCAAAAGCTTCATCCATGTTATTAACAATCTTAAACTCACTACCCCAGTACTCTGTGTATCTCTTAATAATATTGATAGCTTCATCCATTAATTCAAATCCTGGAGGATGAGCCAAGTATACATCAGCACCAAGCATAGCAAACATTGAAGCAACATCTTGTGGAACAGCTAGTGGTTTCAAACCACCGCTATAAGCATAGCTTACAACAATTTTCTTACCTCTCAAGTCATTAGGCCAACCAAGAGCTTCGAGTAATGCCATCGCATCAGCTAGTGCTTGAAACGGATGCCAAACATCATCCTCCATGTTTAAAACCGGGACACTAGACCATTTAGCGAATTCTCTAACAACTCTATTACCGCGTCCAATAATCCATTTAGCTGCATCACCATATATTCTAATAGCAATACCATTACCATATCTACTTAATACTCTAGCAACATCACTTATCGCTTCGGTTTGATATGGAACCATATCTTCCGGTAGAGTTGGAGTATATACTTGATCAGGGCTTATGTATATCGCCTGTCCACCGAGCTGATACATACCTGTTTGAAAACTATTTCTTGTTCTCAAACTCTTGTTATAGAATATTAAATAAAGAGTTTTACCTTCTAGAATACTTAGTTTTCTAATACCTCTTCGATACATTTCCTTCAATTCACGCGCTGCTTTAAGAACATTAATAACAGTATCTAAATCGTAATCGTAGTTACAGATCCAGTGTTTATTCTTCAATAATCCCGAGAACCATGGTCTACCACTCATATAAATCACCAGTTAAATAGATTTATAGAAAAAAAATATGAGTATTTAAAAATAACTATACTCTATACTCTAATGTTTTCAAACTATGTTGATAAAATCTTTTTAATTAAAAGATAATCCGATTTATCCAATTCTTTATCTAATATTAGTTCAATAAATAATCCACTCAACTCGCTTCCTGAAACCGGTTCTCCAGTAAAATACACATTAACTCTATAACCCCTACTTTGCAGTAAGCTAGTTAACTCTCTAATAATGAATTGAGCATCTACTGTACTCCAAACATGTTTAATGATAATCTTATTACAATAGATTTCGATAAACACCATTTCTAAAACCAATTTATTGTTCAGTAAACAATTATTACTATACATTTCAATATTATTACTTAAATACTTATTGACCATTACTATAAGGTGTTTAAATTATGAGAGAAACAATTCTATTGAAAAACGTTAAAATACCTTTTAACAACGAAATAGTTGAAGGAAACATATTGATCGAGAATGGTTTAATTAAAACATTATCTAAACTCGAAGCAGAAGCTGACATAGTTTTAAACGGTGAGGGATTACCAGCAGTCCCCGGTGGTATAGATATACATGCTCACGTATACGATCCTCAATATCCAGAACATGAGGATTGGAAAACTGGGAGTCAAGCAGCATTATTTGGATGCATAACTACACTCATAGATATGCCTCTGAGAACAATTGTTGATAAAATAAGTGTTTTAGAAGAGAAGATTAACGAAGCACGTAGGAGATCATATGTTAACTTTGGTTTTACAGGTGGATTCATATTAGACAACAATATTGATACAATAGATCAATTAGTTCACATGGGTATTAAAACATTTAAAGTATTCACTTGTAGTCCTTTTAAAACAAGTGAGGAATTTCTGCCTCAAATACTTGAAAAAGCACGGATTAATAATGTAGTTATCATAGTTCATGCGGAAGATGAGAATTTGTTAAATTATCTGAAAAAATTTCATAGAGAAGACAATATACTATCCTTTCACTTGAGTAGGAGTAGTTATGCCGAAGCATCAGCTATTACGAGAATCGGTTATATTGCTTTAGAAACTCAAGCCCGTATTCACATAGCCCACGTTTCTAGTAGAGAAGGTGTTGAAGCAATAGAGTTTTTAAAGAAGAAGAACTGTTGTATAACAGCCGAAACTTGTCCACATTATCTATACTTCACTAGAGAAGATGCTGTAAAATTCGGTAATTACTTAAAAGTAACGCCTAGTTTAAAGACAAACATTGATCGTGAAACACTATGGATGGGTTTGAAAAAAGGAATTATAGATATTTATGCTAGCGATAACGCTCCATCTCCTCGTGAATTGAAAGAAAAAGATGTATGGAATGCTTGGAGTGGAATCCCCTGTTTAGAGATTATGGGTCCATTTCTATACACATACGGTGTTAAAAGAGATTTGATCAATATATTTGACTATATTAGAGTTTTCTCTGAAAACCCCGCTAAACTCCTCGGTTTATATCCCTACATAGGTTCATTGAAACCGGGTTCAATAGCTGATATCGTAGTACTCGATACTAGGAATCCTAAAAGAGTTAGTGCTAAAACTCATCATCATAAAGTAGATTGGACACCATGGGAAAACATGGTATTAAGGGGGTATCCGTGGATAGTTCTTGTCAATGGATATGTTGTTATAGATAAAAATGAATTAATAGATAAACCGGGTGAAAAGATCTTTATAAACGAATTAATAGCTAAACAAAACATTATTTATTAACGATTAATAAATGTATCTAAGACAACTTGGTATTTCCTAGGGCCAATTAATCTAACAATTCTACCGAATTTAACAAAATAGTCTCTAATATTCAGCTCAGATAATTTATTTGATAAAACATCTTCAGCTTTCTTAACAGGATCTTCTCCTCTACCAGCATTTACATGTAAATATACGTGGATCCAACCCTTATCTCTAAGAGCTTTTACTCCGTAAATTAAGTAATCTAACGCTATATCTGGATAAGGCATTAACACTCTATCACTAGAATCATGAATATCTTTCTCAATAATTTCAGCAGCATCTCCTTGTAAAGGTATTACGATATTCTCGACTTTATTCAACTTAATGTTTTCAACCATATATCTATAAGCATCGGGATTGATATCAATACTGTAGACTAGTTTTGGTTTAGAATACTTAGCTATTATTATACTGAAAAACCCTGCTCCAGCAAACATATTTGTAACAACTTCGTCTTTCTCAACCAACCTAGCTACTCTGTAATGCTCGTAACTAAGAGTTGGAGATACATATACTTTAGTAAAATCTATTTTAAAAACACAACCATACTCCTTATATATTGTTTCACTACGTTTTTCTCCAGCCAAGTGAACATATTGGCGAAGTCTATAATCACCTTTAACACCGGGAAAACCTCCCCATACACTTTTCAAATAAGGTAGTTCTTTCAAAACTCTTTCAGCAAGTGGTTTCAAAATATCTACGTCTACATTATACGGGATTCTGATGATTAAGATATCGCCTAGTATCTCCATTCTACTCCAAATTGTTTTCGCCAACTCCTCTCCCAGAATCTCTCGAGCAATTCTCTTCAAGAAAGATTTTGTCAACATTACTCAACTCATTAAGTATTTCTACTTAGACTATTCTAGAGATATCATTATTCTAAAATTTCTAGTTTTCATTAAATAAGTGTGTTAAATATACGACCGTGATTAAAATAATCTTAATGAATAGAATTAACATAGAGTTTATTAGATTCCTTTATTTATAAAATAACATATACTATATTAGACAAATATGTTTATTAAATTAAATGGTGTTGTGTTTGGCTTTACGTAAAACACTTGCATTTACTAAAGTTAGTGCTGTTAAACCCGTTAACGTTAAGATCACTGATACTTACATGGAGTATGATATTGGTCAAGCACATGTTAAAATAAGTTTTGAAGCACCTCCTAAATATTATATTACCGAACCAACGCTGAGCGATGCAGGTAGAAAATTATTTCAACAAGTACTTGAAGAACTATATCTTAGTTTAACATATGAAGAAGCTAAAGATCCTGAGAAAATAATGACACATGCTGAGAGAATAGCTGCTGTTTTGAAGGGTTTAGATGTTTTCCGTAGAGAAAAAGATGCATTTAGGTATCTATTGTTAAGAGAGATCCATGGGTATGGAGTACTAGATGTATTATTTAGAGATCCTTACGTTGAAGAAATTAGCATAGAGGGGCCAAACATACCTGTTGCTATAATACATAAAGAAGTACCTGGTGCTAGATGGATCGATACCAATATTGTTTTCAGAGACGACGATGAGATTAATTCTTACTTAACATGGGTTAGTCAGAAAGTAGGTGTTGTTCCATCAACAGCTTTCCCAATACTAGAGTTCTCATCACCTGAAGGACACCGTATCATAGTATTCTACGGTCGTGAAGTAACAGGTCGTGGACCAGGTATGACTGTACGTAAATTCCCCGAAGAACCGTTTACAGCTCCTAAACTACTAGCTTTCTCTACTCTATCACCGTTAATGATGGCTTATCTATGGTTATTTGTTGAAAACAAAGCATTCGTATTCGTTATTGGTGAAATGGCTTCAGGGAAGACAACTACTTTACAAAGCTTATTAACATTAATTCCAATGGATGCTAAAATAGTTACTATCGAAGACACTCCCGAACTTAGACTTCCTCATACTCATTGGCAACCATTATACACACGTACTAGTTTCGCAGTAGCCGAGTCATCGACTAGAACGGAAATTGGTTTAATGGAATTACTTAAAGCATCTCTACGTACACGTGCAGATTACGTTATCGTAGGTGAATCTCGAGGAGCCGAAGTACAGTATCTAGTACAGGCTGCTGCAATGGGTCAGGGTTCAATGAGTACATTCCATGCTGGTTCAGCTCATGAAGCTCTAGTTAGACTCAGAAGCCCGCCATTAAACGTTCAGGAATCGTTCTTAGCACTAATATGGGCTATAGTTTTAATGAGAAGAGTACTTAGTCCTCAGGGTAAATGGGTTCGTAGAGTTGTACGTACATGGGAGATAGTTTCAAGCGAAAGAGGCGTAGAACCAATGGAGATGTTTACATGGGATCCTAACACAGATACATTCTTACCTGACGACCCGGAGGAGGTTATACGTAGAAGCTTTAGATTAAAAATGCTAGCTGAGATTAGAGGATGGAGTGAAGACGACTTGTACTGGGAGTTGAAGAAGAGAATGGATTTCTTACAGAAACTACTAGAAGAAGGAGTTACTAGTTTTGAAATAGCTAGTAAGAGAATAATGGAATTCTATAGAGAAAGAATGATTAGAAAGAAATAGATTAAGTGAACTCTTTGTTTTTCAACAAATCATTGTATTTATCTAACAAGAATTTTCCAATATCCAAGTTATAATCTCGAGCTCCAAGAGTTATTCTAACATAGCATTCACTATAAATATTCTCACTTATTTGACTACATTTTGTTTCAACAATTAATCTATACTCATCTGTAAATATTGAATCACATATTTTTCTAACACTTCCAATCTTATTTAAGGATTGAGCAATTTCTCTAACATAGTTGTTAAAACAATTAATATCTGAACAATTATTTAAATTCGTTAATAATTGAATAAGACATAAAATATTGTCTCTAAAACTACTATACTCTTCATAACACTTACATAAATGTAGAGATCTTGGTTTTAATCTATATTTATATGAAAACTCGTATTCTTTCTCTAATACACTCAATCTATTAACTAAATCAGTATATTTTTTCTTAAAATAATCATATTCACCTACTAAAATACTTAACCTGGATCTATATCTCCAATTTATTGTTGAAAACATTATCGAGAATATTCCTATTAAAATCCCGATAGTAAAAGAAACATAGGGTAGGTTTTCTAAAGATACAAAATCAGGTACTATATGAGATATTGTCTTTAAATTTAACGATATTTCTGCCAAGTATAGACCTAGAATTGTTGATAAAAACACTATTAATGTTAATGAAATTTTCATAACTCTATTAACGAGTAATTCAGTGATACGAAGTAATCGTTGTGATTTTAAATATCTATCTCTAGTTTCACCTAATTCTTGTTTTATTAAATCAATATGTTTTTTCAAAACATCTAATCTACGATTATGTATTAAGATCTCTCTACAGTTAATACCCATAACATCTATTTCTAATCTACCCTGAAGTTTATTCATCTTATTCAATAGAGCATTAATTGTTTTATCAAAAACACTGTTAGTCATTAAACATCACAGTATTAGAATAAACCTCTCCATATCTATTCTTCAACAAGAGGAGCCATTAAGTATTTTAAACGACTCTCTCCGAAACTGAATTCTAATTCAAGAGGAGATTTATTAGAAAACTTCAATACAATGACTTCAGCTATTTTCGTTAAACCAATGATGTATTTTAAATAATCTATTTGATAACTAGATTTACTCGGTTCTTTGACTTCAAGAGATATTAGAGCAGGCATCCCTACTGCTAGTTTTGTTTCAGCAATAGTTACCCCCCTACCTCTCAAGTAAAGAGTTTGATCGTCGGGAGCTTCTATTTCAAGAATATTACCAACAGTTTCAGCATCTTTAATAGCTTGTTTGAAGGGATCGACTATTAGCTGAGCATTTACATTGAATTCAAAACTAGCTTCAGGTATCTCTGGTAATGGGACTTCAAGGTTTCTGAATTTATAAAATCTTTTACCGATAGATTCTATAGTTACTTTGACAAAATCCTCGGCTGATTCGAGGACAAATCTATCACCTTTTTTAACTTTTTTCAATACTTTAGAGAGAAAAGCTGTTGATATACCTATAACTGTTTCTTCTGGTACATCGTATTCGAGGAAAACTGTATTCGGGATATTTATATTTATTAATGCTACTCTAGCAGGGTCGAGTGCCTTGATCTCTAAACCCTGTGGTTTTAATTGTAAAGCAACTTCATCAATTATCTTGCTCAATGAATCTATTATTTCTTTAAAATACTTAGCTTCAGGATATACGAATTTAGCCAAAATACTTGCACCCTAACTATTATCCACTATATTAAACATAACTTATACTATTAGTATTTAATAATTGCCCTTAATAACCGGTATGGAATTTTCTCAAAGAGAATTCCTGTATATTGAATATATCGAGAACGTTGTATAGATCTATTAGAACATTATTTAACTCCTGTATAGATACTACGAGAACGTTATTATAGACTCTGATAATAGGTGTAGTTAGTGTTATTATTAAAGGTATTACTGATTTAATGTATTTGAAGTAAATCCATTTATTTCTAAACCAATTAAAATATTTTATAAATTTAAGAACTCTCTCTCTATGTTTATCAATAATCTTTACAAGAGATGAACGTGAAACCCCTCTACTCCAATGTTTACAGTCAATCAATAATCCTCGACCACTAGCTATATCGACTCCTATAATATCTATCTCCATTCTAACAGGTCGAGTGACTCTAAGATTCCTGTATACAAAATAGCTATTTAACGAAAGCACTTCACCAACTACTTTCTCGAAATCATACCAATCTATATACTTGGAAATCTCTCTGATACTATATCCGTTTTTTATGAGAAATATGGATAGATCAAGTGGTTTTAAAACACGGATTTCTCGATTTCTAATTTCAATAAAGTCTTTGATTAAACTAAGTTTATTTAATAAAACTTCTTCATTCAAATTAGTTAAAATAACCAAGTCATTTAACAATATGTTTCTATACTTCAATATCATTAAATAAGGGTCTTTCAAAAAAACCAGCTCAAGTATTTTAGTTTTAAATCAATATGTTTCAATAAATAATTCAATAACTACATATTTGATTAATAATATATATACCTGGTATTAAATTAAGATTGGTGATTTATTTGAGCCACGTTAATAATGAATTGAGGAAAAAACTATTGAATAGAGAAGTTTTAGACCGGTTTATAGAAATCGATGTAAATATTTGCGATCTTCTAAATTACTATAGAAGTATTCATGGCTTCACAGCTTCACATATAGTTACAGCTTCCGAGATTCTATATGAAATGCTTACTAGCGACAATACATTCAGAATAATCTCGTTTACAGGTAATATTGTGGCAACGGGTCTACGTGGTTTAATAACTCAAATGATTATGAATAGATTTTTCGACGCTATTATAACGACATGTGGCGCAATCGACCACGATATAGCGAAAAGCACTGGTTGTAGATACTATTGTGGAAACTGGTTTTTCGACGACACTTTATTGAGGAAAATAGAGATACATCGACTTGGGAATATATTCATCCCGTTTGAAAACTACGGTTTAGCTATTGAGAATTTTACAAAGAAACTACTAGATGAACTAGTTTCGTTAAAGAAGACGTGGACACCGAGCGAGATACTATATGAAGCTGGTAGAAGGATTAACGATAGATACAGTATACTTAAAAGTGCTTTTGAAACAAATACACCTGTTTTCGTCCCGGGAATATTTGATGGTGCTTTCGGTACTCAGATAGCTATACACAGTCAGTTTTCTGGAATACAAATTGATTTGATTCGCGATGAACTTAAATTACTCGATATGTTTTTCACGAGAGAAAAAATCGGTGCATTAATCATAGGTGGTGGTATTAGTAAACACCATACTATTTGGTTTGCACAGTTTCGAGAAGGTTTAGATTACGCAATCTACATAACTACAGCTGTTGAATATGATGGGAGTTTAAGCGGTGCACATCCACGTGAAGCAATAAGTTGGAATAAGTTAAAACCAGAGAGTAAGAATACAATCGTTTACGGAGATGCAACAGTAGTTTTACCTTTGATTTTCATTGGTACAATGTGTTTACTACGTGAGAAACAATAGTGTGTGATATTGTTGATTATAAACATTGGTTTTGATTCAATAGATACGCCTAAAGGAGGCTGTACAACACATTTTGTATCACTACTGCTTAAAGAATGGATTAAGAAGAAAAATATTGATCTAATAGATTATCCTAATTTAATTAGATTAAATCCCGCTATACCTTGGAAAACAAGAGGAAACGGAGCAGTTGCTTTAAGATTAAAAACTAGTGATGAGAATAAAGCAATTGATTACTATGAAGATGCTATAGTATTTCTAGATAGTTATTTAAAAGAATATAGTAAAAACTGGACTGAACATGGTGATCCATCTATTTCAATCTATATCGGAGACCCGGTTGAAAACAAGCTTCTGAAATGGTTTAGTGAAAAATCTCTATACGATTACATTACAATAGATTTAGTTGAAAAAATATTAGATAAGATAAACGGTTTAACTAAATACTTTTTTCTAAAGAGTAAACGAGGTTTAATAGGTTGTTTAAGTAGCATTGGTTATAGAATGATTAATACTGATTATACATATGAGCTGATAGTATATAGAAGAGAGGAATACTTTGGAACTAATAGGAGAGTAGATGTTAACAGTATTTTATTAATGGATAAACTATTCTCAGACAACACTATTCTAAACTATGATTATGAAAAAAATAGACCGTTGATAATTCCACACGGTCCCGACCCTGTTCTACTAGGTATTAGAGGTGAGGAACCCGATACTTTATTCAAAGCATTGAGTGTTTTGAAAATAGAAGAACCTTTATCATTAATAGTCGTATTTAGAACTAATCAACATACAGATGCTCATTTGAAGAAAATAAATGATTTAAGAGAGGTATATCCATATAGATCTGTGAGAGTAGAAGCAACTGTGTATAGTAAACCAATTCGTTTAATAGGAGGACACGTATTTTTCCAAGTTAGTGATAATTACAGAGTAGTTGATATAATGGTTTACGAACCAACAGGTTATTTAAGAAATATTGTTGAAAAATTAAATCCAGGAGATTACGTTGAAGTAATGGGTTCTGTGAGACCGCCTAGTTTTAAACACGATATGTGTATTAATCTAGAGAAAATACACGTTATTGATGTAAAACCAATAATAGTATATGAAAACCCGAAATGTCCAAAATGTGGAACAAGGATGACTAGTGCTGGTAGAAAAAAGGGATTTAAATGTACTCATTGTAAATACAGATCTAAGGAAATAGGTAAAGTAGTTAAAGTAATTGAAAGAGATTTAAAACCAGGATGGTATGAACCACCGCCTAGAGCTTTCAAACATTTGATGAAACCTTTAAAGAGATTTAATAGAGAAAAGAATAGTTTTCCAACAGTATTTAAACCAATTGATTTCATAGTTATTCATTGAATTATATAGAATGGGTAAGATCTTGTATAGAATAACACATGTTTTTCTAGGTATAGCTGTTAACTTATTCTTATGTAAATACCCGTCTTATTTCATAATATGTGGTTTATTTGGAGCTTTAGGAGCATATATTCCAGATATTAAACACGCTCCGTATAGAAGAGGTAAGATTTCACATAGTTTAATTATACCTGTTATAACAATCATCCTAACTTATCTCACTATAGGATTTATAAATGGATTAGACAATTACAGATTTGTATTAAATATTGTTAAACATATTTTGTACTCGTTATCAATAGGTTGGATAACTCATGTATTAAGTGATTCATTAACAGCTCAAGGTGTATACATATTATATCCATTTACAAACTACAGACTAAGTGTTTTCAAAAAACTTAAAAGCAACAGTATTATTGGTAATCTATTCATAATGTTTATTTCAACACTGCTAATTTACTTCTGGCTTGTTCAAACAAGTTACGGTAAAATATTAGAAAACTTATTTGAAAAAATAAAGTAAAATTCAATGATCTATATTGAACAATATTATTGATTCATTTTTTCTTTAAACCACGTATTCCAATTAAATACATTACAATGAGTATTGCAAATATACTAGCAGTACCGGATAGAGCATAAACCATCCATTGCTTCTCTCTATTTCTAATAGTATCAATCTCATTCCTCAGATCTCTCAATTGACTACTTATATTTAAATAATCAGACCTACATCTACCTAGCTCGAGCTGTGTATTAGTTAACGTAGAGTTTAACGTACCAATTGTTCTGTTAAGACTTGAAATCTGATCTGATAACTCTCTAATTCTAGAATTCTGTTTTCTAATAACATCATTGATATCTATAAATCCGATTCCAATCCCTTGTGCAAACATCGTTATATATCCAATCAAAGTCCTCTGATCTATTAGTATATTCGCGAAGCTTGCTCTATTGCTTGGATACAGTACGAAATAGCCATTATCTATTTGACCAATATTATTAATAGTATAGTTTCTATACTTTACTAAGAAGTAGTATTCACTGCCGTGTTTTATAATATTGAAGTCAATGTTGTATTCAAATAATATTTTCAATAAATTTGCTAGATCATTACCAACAAATTTATATAAACCAGGTTCGACGGCAATAAGCTCAGATATATCAATGTTATTAATCACTGTATTATTAGAATAAACATATGGTACATATATTGCGAAATAAGTATCTCCAAGCTTCTTTACAGTTTCATTGAATAAATAATTAATGAATTGTATTAAACCAATTGTTAAATTATTTGCAATACTATCACTTATATAGTCTTCAACAAGTGCTCGGTGGATTTCTTCAAATAACGGTATTGATAATACATATAGTGATGCTTCTTTATACCTATATGCGTAATCAACCATATCTCTGTAGAAATTAATTGTTTCATTAAATACCCATTCAATATCGTCAACATCTAGATATTTAAAATACTCTATCGGTAAACTTGGATTAATTGGTTTAACATACAATCCATAGAATTTCGATAACCAATTAGATTGCTCAAAAGTACCTGGTGTAAACACTATTACATGTGTTTCATTATAATCAACTATTCTGAACTTAATATTGTATAAACCAGGTTTGACCGTTAGATTCGCATTTGTTATATTTATCAAGATATGTTGAGTGTCCAGAGTATTATTATTAAATACTACATCACGGATATATCCATCGATAGTTATCTTAAACGTTTCATTAGTATATCTCACGGTAATCGATGTATTGAGTAGATCCCAGTATCCAGTCCAGCATCCAGTTTCATTTACTTCTAGTTTAATCAATTGTGGTGGAAAATATCTATACGTATAATTGTAGTATGGATTCAATGTTCTATTATGTATACTGGGATCAATAGATTTCATATTTATAAATACTGTTGTTAAAAACCCCCATGTATTGTTTATAAAAGTGTAATCGATAGCTCGGTATGGTTCAATAATCTCATTATTTTCTATAACATTATTTCCTAAAACAAGTTTTCTAGCTAAACTCCATGATGTATTCAATAAAAGCAATTCATGATATAATGAAGTATAAGGTGGATTGGAATCCAGTCTAATAACTAATGTTTCATTCCATTTATTAAATAAAGGTGAATTAGTATAGTTCAAGTATTCTAAAGGTATACCGGGCATATATATGAGCAATACTCTATACGTTGACCGCGTCTGAGCGTGAACATAGTTTATTTGAATAAGTAGTGTTGAAAACAGAATCATTGATATAAATAGAGCTACTTTAATGCTTACCATTATATTCCACCGTTTAATCAATGATACTAAGTTATCAATAATAATTATTTAACGGTATAAATAATTAATTCAGATTAGTTTAATGCGGTTTTTTCCAGGGATGTGTATTTGAAAATACTTGTAACCGGATTGTTAACACATGATTCTGGAAAAACAGAGTTTATATCATCGATGATCGATGTGTTAATGAAACACGGTTTTAAAACTATTTACTTTAAACCAGTTGCTGGACATGATGGCTGGTATCAGTATGAAACTATTTTGAAAAGTATTGAGAATAGAATACTTATAGGTCATGATGCATACTATATTTGTGAGAAACTTGGTTTACTGAGTAAAATACACTTGATTTCACCAATAGATGTTTTAACACTTCCTCTCGATCCCGTTAAACTAGGTTTCAATACTCATTTATACGAAGACTACATGTCGTATACTATTAGAAAAACTGTTTTAGTTAGATATACGCGTATATACGACGATGTATATAACTATAAGAATATTTATTTCATTTGTGAAAACACTATTAGTAAAATAAATGATGAATTAAACAATGTTTTAGAAAATTTAATTAATTCACTTAAAACCAGCAATAGTTATTTCATAACAACAAATACATTTATTGTTGAGAAGATTTTAACAAATCCATTTATATACGATGTCATTGATTCTTATATTAATTTCTTCGAAGAAAACGATTTCATCATAATTGAAGGTTACAATGATGTTGCTTCACCCACTCGGGGCTCACTATACTCTAATTACGTGATCATCGTAGCTCCAGGTAAAGCGATTCTATATAGTGGTGAAAGATATCGTACAGCTGTTGAACTTCTTTCGTATAAAGGTTATCCTTGGAGTATTAGAACATCTAGAGTTATTGAAATATGTGGTAAACCATTAAAATTATTTAACATACCTCTTAAAATAAATAGTGTTAAATTAAATAATGTATTTGAAGATATAATTGATTTCATTACTAGAAGATGAGATCGTGCAGTAACGGGGTTTCAAATGAATAAACTTGAAGAACTAGGGTTTAATAGAGGTTTGACTAGTACTGAATATGTTTTAAATATTATAGATAATTTCTTGAAAATAACTGATAACAGGGATTTTACTAGAAAATTTTTAGAAACATATAATAGAGTTATTCGAGAAAGACCGAGTAATTCAGCATCTATAAATATATTGAGAAAAATTGGAGAATATATTATCAGCAATGGTTTTTCAAATATAGATGATTTTTTGATTAAAATGAGAGAAAATATTTTAAAATCTTGTAGAGAATCCGCTATTGTAGCTAGTAATAGAGTTGTTGATAACGACATTATTATAACAAATAGTAATAGTCTATGTATGAAATACTTATTTAAACAACTTGTTGATAACAGTATTAAATACAAAGTTTTCGTTGCCGAATCAAGACCGGGTATGGAGAGTTTTGATTTAATTAATTACCTCGATGAACTCGGTGTTGAAACGTATTTCATTATTGATTCTGCTATGAGATTTTTCGTTAAAAAAGTTAGTAAAGTTATTGTTAGCTCGGAATCTATAGCTATTAACGGAGCTGTCGTAAGTAAAATAGGTACTAGTCTGCTATCACTTATTGCTAAAGAATCTCGTATTAGAGTATTCGTAATAGCTCCATTATATAAACTTGGTTTTGAAACAATATATGGCGAATTACTACGATTACCCGAAGGTGATTGGAGACTCTTGATGAACGAGAGTATTCGCAGAGAACTTCCCGAAAACTATGTTGCTAGAGTTCCGTTATTTGACGTTACTCCACCGGAGTATATTGATGGATTAGCTACAGAAAATGGATTATTTGCTCCACAAGCTATACCAGCAGTTTTAAAACAAGTATATGGCATGTTTCCTCCTATCGTTAAACCTATTAATGAAATCATTAGTAAAATTAAAGAAATGTATGAGAAAGGTGTTTTTCATTGAATATACCGATTGAAGTATTGAATATTGCCGATGATATAAAGTATATGAGAATACGCGGAGCTGGTAAAATAGCTAGATCTGCTGCTGAAGCATTGAAAATAGCTGCTTTAAAGTACAGTGGTCCACCTGATCCAGAGTTATTTAAGAAATATATTTTGAAAACAGCGGAGTTATTGATATCAACTAGGCCCACTGCTGTTAGTCTACCGAACGCAGTTTTATATGTTATAACTAGTCTTAGTAAATCAAGTAATGATTTCAGCGAACTGAGAAATAGTGTTGTTGAAAATGCTAATAGATTTATTGAAAATAGTTTAAAAGCTATTGAAAAAATTAGTGAATATGGTGCTAAAAGGATTATTGAAGATAGTGTTGTATTAACACACTGTCATAGTACGGCAGCTGTATCTATTATTATACGAGCATATGAAATGGGTAAGATAAGGAAAGTATATAGTACTGAAACAAGACCTCTTTTTCAAGGACGTATAACTGCTAAACAATTATTAGAAAAAAACATTCCAGTTATTCAAATACCAGATAGTGCTGTTAGATACATTATGCATGATGTAGACCAGGTTATCATAGGTGCAGATACTATTGCTAGTAATGGTGCTGTTGTAAATAAAATAGGGACTAGTCAAATAGCATTAGTAGCACATGAATCACGTGTTAGAGTTTTCGTTGCATCAGAGACATATAAGTTTTCACCAACAACTCTGTTTGGAGAATTAGTTTCTATAGAGTATAGAAACCCAGACGAGATCATCCCGATTGAATTAATAAATAAATTAAGAAACGTTAAAGTACTTAATCCAGTTTTCGACGTCACACCGCCTGAATACATAGATGCTATTATTACAGAAGTCGGCGTTATACCACCTCAAGCAACAATTGTTTTACTAACTGAACTTTTAGGTTGGGCTTTAGATAAGGTTAAACTAGGTCGTTTAGATAAATTATTATATGAAGAACTCGTGGAGGAATAAGCTTGGAGAAAAAGGAAGATAAGAAGAGGAAAATAATTGATCTAATAGATAAAAGTAATAAACAGGGTCCTAAGATAGCATTCTACTCGGATCAACATGTATCTAGTTTAATGAACGAACTTTATAAAAGATGGAAAGATAATGGAGAGAGAGGAATCCCTCTGGATTATGCAACTGATAATGAGATCGAGTCCTTATACAATATGGCTGTTAAATATAGTAATGTAACAGATGAAGAAGCGTGGATTTCATTCTTGTGTATTGAGGATAGTGGAAACACTAGTCTGGGTAATATGAGTAACAGGGATTATAGGAAAGCTTTAAATGAGAAAGAATCTATTTGGAAGAAGATTTTTCGATTTATAATTCCGGGATAATTTCTTTAATAGATTATCATTATCAATGTTGATGAATATGAGTTTCACATATATTTTTATAAGTAAAACGAGTAAAAATGAATTAAATACTGTGATAATTTCAAATGATAAAATAGTTATCAATAATGTTGATTATCCAATTCAAGATATTGAATATGTCGAAGGAGAGATAGTTGAACACTCTAGGATTGAGAAGATAAGTGGGGATAAAGTATCAACCGAATTCCTCCCGTCTGGAGTTATTAGAATTAAGATTAGAAATAAAGATAGTTTTGAATTCAGTATTATCAATCCGCTAAATACTGTTGAAGAATTCGTTTTAAAACTAAACAATGTTTTTGATAAAATAAATGCTGATAAATTTTATCTAAAAGAAAGCAGTGTATATAAAGTAACTTATTCTAGAATATGATTTAAATTTAATAACTTTGTTATAGATAGTTATGAAAGGTGTTTTTAATGAATGAAAATGATTTAAAAAATAAAGTCATCAGCATTCTTGAAACAATAGTTGACCCGGAGATCGGTATAGATGTGTATAATCTAGGAATGATATACGATATAGAAGTAATTGACGATAAACATATTAAAATAAAATTAACTCTAACAACACCTATCTGTCCATTAGCAAATATTATACCTATGCTTATTATTGAAGAATTGAAGAATAAACTCGGTGTCGAGACTAATCTAGAGTTAGTATTCGACCCTCCATGGACTCCTGATAAAATGACTGAGAAAGGTAGGAGATTATTTAAAGAAAAATATGGATACGATATTGTTGAAGCATATAGGTCAATATATGGTGTTAAATAATATATTTCTAAATCCTAGTAAAACATTTAATTACTTCTTTTAATCTATTTCACTATTGAATACCACATAGATTTATTTCTCAAACTGGTGTTTTATTTTGTGGAGTATTTTGAAACTATTACGTGAAAACCCCGAGGAATTGAAAAAACATGTTCAGAAAAGATTCATAAATCCTAATATTGTAGATGAAGCGTATAAAATAGATCTGGAATGGAGAAGGTTATTAACGGAAATCCAGAAGCTTAGACATAGACATAATGTTATCAGCAGAGAAATATCGTTAACTACAGGTGATGAGAGGAATAAGAAAATAGAAGAAGCACGTAGTTTATTGAAAGAATTAAATGAATTAGAAGGGAAATTAAAAGAGATCGAGGAGAAGCGTGAAAAACTACTTCTATCGCTACCTAATGTAGTTCACGAATCTGTACCAATCGGTCCAGATGATTCATATAATATACCTGTTAAATTCTGGGGTAAACCAAAAGTATTTATTGAATACGTCAATTCTTTCCTAGATCAGACTGAGAAATATGGTTTTAAAGTAGATTACGAAGTTATTGATTGGAAACCAGTAGGTCACGCAGATATGCTTGAGAAAGTGCTTGGTTTAGGTGATACTGTTAAAGCTAGCGAAGTAGCTGGAAGTAGATTCTACTACTTATTCAACGATATCGTATTCCTAGATCTCGCTCTATTGATGTATGCTATTGATAAACTAACTAGTAAAGGCTATACACTTGTTATACCACCATATATGTTGAGATATAACGTTCTAATAGGTGTCATAGATCTAGAGACATTTAAAGACTCTATTTATAAAATAGAGGGTGAAGACCTTTATTTAATAGCTACCGCGGAACACTCTCTAGCAGCTCTACATAAGGATGAAGAAATTCCCGAAGAAAAACTGCCATTAAAATATGTTGGTATAAGCCCATGTTTCCGTAAAGAAGCTGGTGCGGGAAGTAGGGATTTAAAAGGTATTTTTAGAGTCCATCAGTTTCATAAAATCGAGCAATTCGTATTCGCTAAACCCGAGGAAAGCTGGGATATTATGGAGGAGTTAATAAGCAATGCTGAGGAATTATTCAGGGGCCTTGAGCTACCTTATAGAGTTGTTAATATTGCAAGCGGTGATCTAGGTTTACCTGCTGCTAAAAAGTATGATCTTGAGGTTTGGATGCCTGCTCAAGGTGTTTATCGTGAAATGGTTAGTTGCAGTAATACTACTGATTGGCAATCATATAGACTAAATATTAAACTTGTACGTAGGAGAGGTATGGTTAAAGAATATGTACATACACTTAATTCTACAGCAATAGCGAGTACTAGAACTATTACAGCTATATTAGAGAATATGCAGAATAGAGATGGTACGATAACAATACCACGTGTTTTGAAAAAATACTTTGAAGTATTTGATAAAGCACCGAGAGACTATATTCATCCTGTTAAGAAAGCATAGTGTAATCTATCTCAAACCTGTTTTTCTTTAAATACTTTTCTGAAATAAATATTGAATCTAGGTGTTAGTAATGAGTATTGACAACGATATCTACGAGAATCTAAATAGAGTTCAGTTAATAATATATTTAGATTTTAGTAATGAAAGTGAGAAAGCATTACAAACTGCTTGGAGAGTTGCTAATGAATTAATTGAAGAAAACATATGGGTAGATATTGAACCAATACATGTTTGGGTAAATGATGTTATTGAAAATACCATAGATTTACCTAAAATATATATCAATGGCAAGTTAATGTTTATAGGTAGAGCGCCTTCTTATACAGAGTTAAAGGAGGCGATACTGGATCGTTTAGGTAAATACATTGATAAAAGAATTGAAGAAGAATCAGTTATTAAAAACGAGTTTGAAAACGGGTTTCGTGAAGTAGCAATTGATAACTAGTTAAGTATTATTAGAAAGATTTAATTACCAATTTAAACAAAATTATATATTGCTGAGCAATCCACTACCCACGTTGAATGAGAAATTCGATAAACATTGTTTTCAGCGAAACAAATAGAGTAAATGTAATCTATATAAAACAGCAAGTCCGAGAGATTGTTTGATATATTTTTAATACTTGTTTCGAAACAAAAGGGTAGTGGATTGCGATGAAGCATTACTATTCTCAAGATGTATAGAAACTTGTAATAAGTCGCCGAGAAATCTAAATAGATGATTAAAAACTATATACTCATTTGTTTAAGTTGTATATAGTTTTGGTGTTGAAAAAATATGGCCTATACATGGGAACCTAGATGGGAAAGTTATAGAGTTAACTGCTATGGAGTAGTCATACATACTTGTCGAGATAAAATTACAAAGATTTTAGCCTGTCCTATTTGTATTAATGCATTAAATACTTGTTTAAACAGTAGCAACAAGTTGATTAGTATTGGAGAGAAGAAGAATGTGTTCTTTTTCACAGAAGAAGATTTAATAATACATATCCGTGAATACCATGCTATGAGGTTTCTTAGAAAGAGTTCTACTAGAGAGGAAGAATAGTTAGAATTAAAATACTCTTAGATATTTAACAATAAAATTCTCTGTTTAAAGCTTAAACTATGTAGCTCCTTCCAAGAACGATTTAGTTAACATATCTGCAATTACTTCCGCTGAATGAATGAGTATTAAAGCTAAAGTTGCTACAACAGTTGCTCTAATAGTATTTCTAAGTGTTAGATCAACAGCTTTAGTCATAGCTAAAGCTAGTAGGAAACTAGCTATAAATACACTCATTTTAGCATGTATTATCGCTTCATCCGCTGGTCTAAGCATAATTGGAACAGCACCAATACCGGCACCTTGTAGTTGAGTTAATGCTTCTCCAGCTGGAGCTATAACTGATTTAATCATATTGTTGATCATTATACCGAAAGCAACAAACATCAGTAGGAATACGGGTGTTATATATGATAGAATATTGTATAATCTAAGTCCTTTTTTAGCTGTTTCGCGAGCATCCAAAAGATCTGTTATCAAACTAGTAAATTCCTCGAGTACAGCTGGTGTACCACCACCAGTATCTTCGATCTCACCTAGTAGCCAGAATACGAATTTACCTAACCATGATCTTGTAGGTACTCTAACACGGTTTAATCTAATACCTGCACGTAGTTGAGCTAAAATAATGTCTAGTAATCTATCAAAATACTTATTATACTTTCTATTTGTTTCTTTAATCATAAAGAATGCTCTTAAAAGTGGAAAACCTATTTTACGATACTCAGTTACATCTCTTAGAAACTCTGGGAGTGCTGATTCAATACTCTTTACTTCAGCATGTTGTATTTGATAATTAATACCTAGTGCTAGTAGTGCTGATATAAATGTAGCTTCTAGTGTTAAAACAGGATCTAGTTCAAGCATTGATAAAGCTATTAATACTATGAAAGGAGTTGCACCTACAAGTAGTATGTTTATACTATACATATCTTTAATCCTAGGTTGTGGAACTAAAGCATCCATTGATTGTATCATAACAACAGTTATCAAAGGCAGTAGTAGGAAATTGAATAGAGACATCAACGTACCTACGTCATATGGTAAAACAACAGCTATTAATACAAATAAAGTTGTTGTCATTAAAAACGTCGTTACTAGTAGTTCGCCTAAACCACCTGTTCTCTCCGAGTATACTCTCCAGTTGAACTTCATTTCCTGAGTATATTCTTTAATTCTCATCGACAAATAAGATAATGCATCCCAACCGCTTTTAACAACAGATGTATAGCCGAAGACGAAGTCTTTGAATTTCTTACTCGGATGACCTAATGCGAGTGATGATAATGCTTCTAACGGGTCTTTGCCTAGTTTAATATCTCTTTCAAGCAATCTCCCTTCTCTTTCAATACCTGGAAATAATGGATTACCAATTAATCTACGAAAAGCATTATCTATGAATAAACCAGCACTCTGAAGAATACTCGTATATATTGCGAAGAAAGGTAGATCTCTCTCAACTAGTCTTTTACGTTCACTCTTCAACTGACTTAACTTAATGTATGGATAATACATTGCAGTCACAATACCGATAACTAATAAACCTACAATAATCATCGCTATATCTAACTCTATTAGACCAAACATTATTGAAAATCCAATTAACACAGTAACTGGAATTAATAGAAATGAGAACATTATCGCTATAGCAATATATTTAGACATTATTAATGAAGGAGAAGCAGCAATACCTGCTGTACGAACTAGTTCAGCTAGTCTAGTTGATTCTTCCGGTTTCAACGTTCTTATCTCAGTAACTAGAGCAGCGTACCAAGGTAACGGTGGTGCGGGTTTAATAGCTGTTACGAACAAGTATAGAGTTATAACCACACCTATACCTAAAAGTATAGCACCAGTTGTTAAAGCAATTTGTATACCTGGAAACATGTAGATTAACAGTAAACCAGTAGCAGGAATAACAATCGATATACCGGCTAAACTCAATCTACCTGGATGTAGCGGCAGAGTTCTACCCATAGCGGTTTTTTCAACAGGTTTTCTTCTAGCTTTCATACTTAATACAGATATTAAACCTAAACCTCTCTGACTTTTGAAAATAAGATCACTCGCTAGTATTCCAATGCCTAAACCACATGGAAGTGCTATTATTAGGAAAGTTGTTTGAACATCAAGCGATAATTGATCAGCTATTTGAACAACAAGTGGTGAATTAGTAAAACCAGTTAATCCAATATATAGTACGATAGCTGATAGTGAACCAAATATAAATCCTTCAATAACGAGGAAAGCAATAGATTTGTAAATCTCACGGATAAGTATGCCACGTTCACGTGGAGGCTGAACCTTCTTCTCACGTTTACGCACTACTCTTAGAACTGGAGTAGGAGGTTTAGCTTCAGTAACTGGTTTTTCAACAGGTTTCTTCTCTTTCTTCAAACTAATCTTAATTAATGGTTTTCTCTCTACTTTCTTCTCAGCTTCTGCTTTCTCTTCAACAGGTTTAGCTTCCTCAACGACAGGTTTCTCCTTCTTCAGTCTAAAACCAAGTTTAAAACCTTTTCTAACTCTAGGCTTTTCCTCCACTCTCTCTTCTTCAGCTTTTTTAACAACAGCTTCTTCTCTTCTTCTACTTAATCTTAGTGTGAACTTCTTTAACTTCTTCTCTTCAACTTTTGATTCAGACTCTTTCTCTTTCTTCTCCTCTATTTTCTCCTCTTTCTTCTTCTTAAATAAGGGCAAATACTACACCTCTACTATTTTAAAATAGTATATTGTTTACAAAATATTATATATTTAATTATTGAATTACCGAAAACTTATATAAGTATAAAAGAAGTTAACTAATTATTATTGAAATAGAGGTGTTTATTTTTGATTTCTAGAAAATACTCGAATTTAAAAGCAGTTTCTGAAATAGTATCTGTTTTAATACTACTAGGTATAAGTGTTGTTGCAGGATATTTCATATACAGAGGCTATGTATATCAAGCACAGAGACAACAATACAGTGTATCTGTTGTTGAGAAAATAGCATATGAAAGAATTCGAGAAAGATTTTCAATACTAAGTGGATATATTAGAATAATAAATTCAACTACTAAAGAATTCGTACTAGTAATTTACAACCATGGAGAAACAGATCTAAAGATTTGGAAAGTCCATATTCCAGCAATCATTCAAGGAGGAGATCTAGTGTATCTTAGATACGAATTAAACATAACTATACCGAGTAAGGAGATAAGAACAATTAAGATAACTATAGATGATCCAACACTAGGATATGCGCCGGGAATGATCGCTAGAATATTATTATATACGCAAACACTAGGTGGTCAAACACCTAGAATATATGAATTTAACGTATCGGTTATTCAAGGGTGATCAATTTGAAAGCGATAACTAATTACGTAGCAGCATTGCTAACACTAACTATGATATTCACAAGTGTAGCATTCTTCGTATCTACAATGATTAAACAAAGTCAATTCAGTTCCGAGACAATGAGAGTCATGGTTAACGTTAGTGATAGAGCACGCGAGTATTTAGGTATAGGCTACGTTGTACAAGGTAATAGATTGATCCTTACAATTATCAATCTAGGAACTATTGAAGTTACGCCAACATATATTGTTTACATTGATAAGGATCTTAACGTAATCTATGAGGAATTAAAAGGAATATCTATTCCAATAGATTCTATTGTAAAACTAAATCTATCAATACCTAAACCATTTACAGAATTAAGAAGTATTAAATTAACTACTCTTCGTGGAAACGTTTTCGACGTATTAGTGCCAACGTATAAACCATTATCAATAACTGCATTAGTTAATAGAACATTAATCGGATTAAACGATGTTTTTGAATTAACATTGATTATTGAAAATAATTTATTTAAAGATATAGTGATAAAACCAGATGATTTTACAATACGGTTTATCAATCACATCAACAATACTGAAGTAAACACTTATTTCTTTTTGAAGAAAGTATTTCCAGAAGATCCCGTCATCCTTAGAAAAAGTGAGAAAATTGTATTTAAATTCATATATCAATACAGTGGTGGAATAGTATCGGAAACACCTATTGATATTAAAATAGATTTAACCATACTAACTGTTAATTATGAAGAAGTATATACGTCAACATACGTAACTTATTTATTTAAATTGATTTAAACACTAGGTATTATGATCGAATTATGGAATTTCGATAAATCAAAACTATTAGTCTCTAATCTAATTACTTCATATTCTTTAACGTAAGGTAGGAATTCTTCTATTGAAAACAATGGTAGCGTTAATCCTCTAATCCAGTAGTGAATAGGCAATACATTAACTGGTTTAGCTATTTCAATTATCCTCCACGCTTCATCTGGATATATAGTATATGTGCCCCCTACAGGTATTATTAACAAATCTACTCCATGAATTTCATTAATTAACTCATCAGAAGGTATATGACCTAGATCGCCTAAATGAACTATCTTAAAACTATTTATCAATAAATAATAAATTGTATTAATACCTCGTCTTCTTCCTTCATTTTTATCATGATAGGTTTTATATCCTCTTACAACAATACTATCTATAATAGTTTCACCGTGAAATACTCTCAAGACTCGTGTTGATTCTTTAGACACTGTTTCAACAGAATTGTGATCAAAATGTTCATGAGTCACTAGAACCAGATCTGCTTTAACATCTGGTTTCTTCAAACCTATACTTCCACCATCGTGTGGATCGATCACTATAACATATCCATCATTTTTCACAATCTCTACACAAGCATGACCATGCCATTTTACAATAACCAATACGTTACACCTTTTAAACTAAGATTACATGTTATGTTTTAGTTAGATTAGTAAATTAAGGTTTACGAATTGAATAACAATTTCATTGAATTAACTGTTTTAACGAGTCTACTTTTAATTTTCATACCCTCCATTACATTAACGACTCTCCATATTGTATTCTATTTCAGAGGTAGAAAATATAGATCTAGTCTTCAATCATCTAATGGATTGAATGAGATATCTCTAACAATTGTTATACCTGTTAGAAACGAGCCTTTAGAATACATACTTAAGAGATTAGAAGAAATATCTAATTGGAGAATCAAAGGTAGACTCGATGTTATAATTGTCTCAATGGATCCATACGAATTCTACCTAGAACTCGTTAAGCATGTTGAGAAATATAGAAGAGATTATTTAAACATATTTGTTATCTGGAGAAATACTATTGAAGGTTATAAAGCCAGATCACTAAATATAGCATTATGGTTTTCGAATACAAAATACTTCTACTTAATGGATGTTGACAGTACTGTTGATTACGGTTTTATTGAAAAAGCTTGTAGAGTAATGGATAACGATAGTAGTATAGTAGCTGTTGTTGGAAGATGGTGTGGTTTAAATAGAGATACGAGAATAGCACAAGCAGTAGCCTCATCAATAGATTTTTTAACGGAAACTATATATAAAGGGAGATATGTATCGAAACTTTCAGTTTATCCACTAGGAACAGGTACTGTTTTTAGAAGAGATTTCCTATTGAAACTGAAAGGATGGGATGAAAAGAGATTACTCGATGATTTAGAAATAGGTTGTAGAATAATCAATAAGAATGGTAAGATAGTTTATTTACACGAATACGTTATTGGTGTTGAAGTACCTCGTAAATACAGTAGTTTAACTATCCAACAAGAAAGATGGGTATACGGTGCATTTGACGTGTTTTTGAGTAGATTTAAACACATATGGTTTTCACAACAATCTCTATTAGGTAAAATAGATATGATTATGTATCTACTACAGTATCTACCTTCAATAACAACACTTATAGGTGCAGTAGTTTTATCATTAGCTTCTTATATAACTAGATTCGATTTTCTATTGAAATACTGGTTTCTAGCTTTCATCTGGATTATTTCATTAACACTTTACAGTAAATGCTATGTAAAAGCACTTCGTAGTAGAAACTACTCGATTAAAAATTCCTTAATTAATCTAGGGAGATCGGGTGTTTTATTAACAATAATGTCACCTATTTTTCTAAAATCTTTTATTAAGAAACTAATGGGAATTAAATTAGAGTTTAAGAGAACTCCTAAAGGTAAATACGATATATTTATCAGTAAATACAGGTTTCCACAAGAATTCGTTATCGGTTTTCTACTTTTTATATACTCTATTTTTCTATTAGTAAATAGAATTGTCTACACTGGTTTATGGTTTTTGACATATAGTTTTCCATATATCTATGCGGCTATAAAATGGAGGAAGGATATTTTAACAATCTAATGGTGCTGAATATGGTAATAAAATATGTTGAACGAGAATATAGTGATGATGAGTTATTCAGTATTCTAAGACCATATGTTAGCGAATGGTTTAAGAGAAAATTCAAGACATTTACACCACCACAGAGAATGGCTATACCTTTGATAAAAGAAGGCTATAATGTTCTAATATCTAGTCCAACGGGTACTGGTAAAACACTCGCTGTTTTTCTAGGTATTATTGATAAATTATACGAATACTACGAGAAGAATAATGAGATAATAAATGGTGTACACGTTGTATACGTTAGTCCATTGAGAGCCTTAAATAACGATATGTATAAGAACTTAGTGAACCCGATTAATGAGATTATAACTATAGCTAGAGAAATGGGATACGAACTCCCTAAAATAAGAATTGCTGTTAGAACAAGCGATACTAGTCCTAGCGATAAACAAAAGATGAATATAAACCCCCCGCATATATTAATAACTACACCTGAGAGTTTAGCCATAGCACTCAACTCGCCGAGATTTCGAGAAAGATTAGCTAATACGAGAATAGTTATAGTAGATGAAATACATGAATTAGCTAGTAGTAAAAGAGGTAGCCATCTAAGTTTAAGTATTGAGAGATTAGAGTATTTAGCAAATACTCAGTTACAGAGAATAGGTTTAAGTGCAACAATAGCTCCTCTAGATGAAGTAGCAAAATTTCTTGTAGGATATAAAGATAACGGTGAATTAAGAGACTGTTATATCGTTGACGCTCGCTTTGCAAAACCAGTTGATATTCGTGTAATATCTCCTTTAAGGGATCTCGTTCACACAACTGCGGAAGAGATTAATGAAGCAATATATCGTGTTTTAACAGATCTGGTTGAAAACCATAGAACTACTCTTGTATTCACAAATACGCGTAGTGCTACAGAAAGAGTTGTGTATAAACTCAGGAAATTAATGGAGAAAGAAAAGATAATAGATGCTGATTCTATAGAAGCTCATCATAGTAGTTTAAGCCGTGAACTAAGGCTTGAAATAGAGAATAAGTTGAAGAAAGGATTACTAAGATGTATTGTAAGCTCAACGAGTTTAGAACTAGGAATCGATATTGGATACATTGATCTCGTCGTTCTACTGAGTTCGCCTAAAAGTGTATCAAGACTGTTACAGAGAGTTGGACGAGCAGGACACCATATTAGAGAGATTAGTAAAGGTAGAGTTATTGTTGTAGATCGAGATGATTTAATAGAATGTACTGTTCTAGTTAAAGCAGCTCTTGAAAGAAAGATCGACCGCATTCATATTCCCAAGAATCCACTAGATGTTCTAGCACAACACATTATAGGAATGTCTCTCGAAAAGAAATGGAACATTAATGAAGCATACAGTGTTATTAAAAGAAGCTATGCTTTCCACGAACTCGATTGGAGAGACTATATTAATGTTTTAAAATACCTTAGTGGTAAATATGGTGATTTCTATGAATATGCACGAGTCTATTCGAAAATATGGTTTGATGAAGAAGAAGGTGTTTTTGGAAGGAAAAAAGGATCTAGAATGATCTATTATCAGAATATTGGTGTTATACCAGATGAAAGCAAAGCACATGTCATAACAATTGAAGGTAAATATGTAGGTGATTTGGAAGAAGCTTTTGTAGAATATTTAACACAAGGCGATCTATTTGTACTTGGTGGTAGAGTATACGAGTATGTTAATAGCCGTGGATTCATAGTATACGTGAAACCAGCCGATGGTTTGAGACCAACTGTTCCAAGCTGGTTTAGCGAAATGCTACCATTAGCATATGATTCAGCACTTGAAATAGGTCGTTTTAGGAGAATAGTGGCTGAGAAAATTACGAATGAGAGTAGAATAGATGTCATTAACTGGCTTATTAAAGAATATAGATTAGAAAAACACAGCGCTGAATCAGTATATAATTACATCTTAGAACAAATTCTATTTACAAACGGTTTAGTCCCAAACGATAGACTTATAGTTATAGAGATATTCGATGAAGATAAACGCAGAAATATAATTGTACACTCGCTTTTCGGTAGAAGAGTAAACGAAGCACTATCTCGAGCATACGGTTACTTAATCGGTTGTGAATTAGGTGTAAACGTTAAATTAACAATAACAGATAATGGTTTTATGTTAACTATACCTAAACATTATGATCTTGATTGGATAAACTTATTTAAACAATTGAATTCAAGTAATATTGAAGAATATGTTAAGAGAGTTTTAAAGAAAACCGAGATGTTTAGAAGAAGATTTAGACATTGCGCCACACGATCATTCATGATTCTACGTAAATATAGAGATCGTGAGAGAAGTCTACACAAACTTCAGATCAATGCTGATATGTTATTAAATGTTATTGAAAATCTACAGGATTTCCCGGTATTAAAAGAGACTTATAGAGAGATACTTGAAGACCATATGCATATAGATGCTGCTAAAGAAGTTTTAGACAATATTCATAGAAATGTTATTGAAGTTAAACTATTTGGTCCAACACGCATACCCAGTCCATTCGCGCACAATATTGTTGTACATGGTTATAGCGATGTAGTTTTAATGGAAGATATGAAAAAGATGCTTAAACTATTACATGAACAAGTAATTGAGTATTTGAAAAAGAAAGGTTTAATTATTGAAGAAACTACTCTCTCTTTTTCTCAAAATTAACGGTTAAAATATTGTTTAAAACATCTTCAGGTATGTTAAAAACCTCTCTAGCTATACTATATACATACTGATCGTCGGGTACTGTGCGTGAAAAACCAATTCTCAAAGCTAGTGCTTTCTTATAAGCTTCTTTATAACTCTTATCTCTTATCAAACCACGGTATATCATATCGGATATTTTGAAAGCAATATAGAATTTTACAAAACTCTTAATAGTTCTAGTTTCTTCTGGAAAAGCTTCTATTGTTTTCATAAGAATGTTTGAAAAATCGTTTTCACTAATGAATCCAAATATGAGTTTGATAAATGGAATTCTAAGCATTCTTGCCAGAGTATTACTATCAACAATATTAAGTGGGTTAATTGTTTTCAATAATTCTCTAGCTTCACTATATTTATTAGAAATCAATAGATTTATGCATTCTTCAAGTTTCTTTTCAATACTGAAAACTTTGTTGAATAAATCAGGGTATTCGGTGTCTAAACCTAAACCATATTTACCGATAATGTAAAGTGAGGAAAGTTCTTTATCATATATATCCATCGGCGTTGATTTACCTTTAATAGGTTTCAAACCATATTTCTCATAAATTCTCTTAACGATTTCAACAACATCTTCTCTCTTAATTTCAGTTGTTAAATAGAGATTAATAACTTCATTTAAAATATCTACTGTAATTTTTATCCTATATCTATATGGATTCTTCTCCAATTAACTCACCTTTTCACAACTTTAACATATTCTCTAGTAAACATCCTTCGTACCGCTATTTCCAAACCTTTTAAACCACAATATACTCTAACATTCACTCTCCTTTTATTTACAATCACTTTCACTCTATTATTCATAATTCTCATATACACGATGTATTTTGATTTACGAATACTTATTTTCTCAACAAATACATCTCCATATCTATACCTAGCAGAACTTATGAATCGTTTAATTATTTCAAACAATTGTCTACTAGACAATATTGTCAGATACTACTCACCTTTCTTCCATGAATACTTGTATTTAAGAATACCAGTGTTTCTACCAGCTTCTATCAACCAACCAGCTAGTATTCTAGCAACTTCTCTACAAGCATCTTTCTCATCTATATTCAAACCATATGTTTCAATATAAGCTCTATAAGCTTTCTCACAATTAACTCTATCTATAAATCTATTAACAAGCATATTTAGTAAACTAGCTACGTCGATACCAGGCATTGTTTCAACAATCTCTTTAAGATAATCAAAATCACTTTTATTAAGAAAAGCTTTTTCAAACAAATCCCTATCCTCTCTAACAATCTCCCAGTATTTGAATAAAAGCCTATAGTTTGAAACAATAGAAGCATCGGCGAAAAAAGGTAAACTATTGTTTTTCAAAAACCCCACCGATCTCTCTTATTTTCTGCAAAAAATATTCTCTATGATTCTCGTTATCTAAATTATTGATTAACTTCTTAATAGCTTCAATCAAATCATCTATAACTATTTTAATAACAGCTTCTTTCTCATATGGAGCTAGGATTTCGAAAACTCTAGAAATAGTTTCATCACTTGGATGAGTTACTCTATTAATATACTTCTTAATAGCACTACGTGAAACACCGAGTTCACTAGCTAAACTCTTAACAGTTCTAGTGGATAAAAGTGTTTCAATTATTCTAAACCTAGCATCCTTACTCAACCAATGTACTGGTAAATCGATAGACAATCGAATCCACCATAAAATATATTTCAATAAATTGTTTTTATAAGAAACAATACACTACATTAATAACTGTTGAATAACGAGTAGTATAGATAGAATCAAGACTAATCTATGTTATATCAAGGTGTATTTGTTTGAAAAACGAATCAATAATCTACGATGGAAATATAAAGTTAATAGATAGAAACATTCTAAGTATTAGAAACAACTATTTATTCGCTAAATCTCTATACATTTACATGGGTTTGATCGAGAGAATTCTATTAAATAACTATGAACCATTAATTAAACCTGTAATACTCGGATCTTGCGGTATAGTGAAAATCATAGAAGACCCTAGTGGTTTATCAAGCGAATTGTCTGGTAAAAACGCTATTGTATCATTTAACGGCGCACACGGTATTTTAAGTCTAGAAAACGATGGTTTAGCATCAAACTATATACAATTACATAGAAGCTACATATATAAGTTTATTACAGATATTAAACCATATTATACAATCTATCCGTATATAGCCTATAGTTTAACAATTTGTAGAGAAGTTGAAAACCCGGTTTTATTAATTGGATGCAATATACTATCAGTATCTCAAGCGCTTTATTTGAAAAACATCGGTTTAGATTCACCGGATATAGTATGTAGTAAAATACCTAATTTTATGAAAAAATATGGTTTGAAAATACTTCAGCATACAGGTGATTTATTGCCAAAATACAATACTATTATAGTTAACTACGAGAAATATTCTCTTATATACGATATAATAAATACTATAGATCATAAAAAACTAGTTTTAACAAATCTATCTCGTTTGAAAATAATACCAGTTAGAAGGAACATGAATACTAGAGTTATATATATTAATAATATCGGAGATATCGATGAAAACGATGTTGAAAAAATTACTAAAGATATTCTAGTAGATATTAAAATAGTTAAAGCAAAAAGTTTGAGTGAAGTAATTGGTTTACTACCACCTAAGAGATTTGGATTAGTGATTGAATTAACTAGTTAAACCAGTCTCGTTTCTAATCATATCACCTAATCTACGTATTCCATCCTCGATCTTCTCAGGCGGTGGGAAACTAAAGTTAAGTCTCATACTATTCGCACCAGAACCGTCTGGATGAAAGCTTTGACCGGGAACATAGGCTACTTTATACTTATCTAAAGCTATTGGCATAAGTTTGGTTGCATTAAAACCTTTTATATTAACGTATACGAATACAAATAATCCACCAACTGGTTTAGTATACCAAATATCTTTAGGAAAATATTCTTCAATAGCTTTAACAATAGTATCTCTCTTAACTTTATAATATGGAGCTAGTTTACTAATGTGTTCAAATATAATATCTGATTTAAGAATTTCACCGAGTATATATTGATTAAGTGTTGGTGTATGTAGATCAAGATATTGTTTAACTATCTCAAATCTCCTAGTTAAGTTATCTGGAGAAACTATCCAACCAATTCTCAAACCAGGAGCTAGTATTTTACTAATCGTACTAATGTAGATTACACGTTCCTCTTTATCCATTGTTTTCAACGAAGTAGTGTCTACGTTCGGTTCATAGGTGAAATAACTATATGGATCATCTTCTACAATGAGTAAATCGTATTTACTAGCTATTTCTATTAAATGTTTCTTACGATCAGTACTCATAGTAGTTCCAGCAGGATTCTGAGCAACCGGGATTACATAAATGAATTTAATCCTACCTCCTTCACTAATTATCTTCTTAACAGTATCTTCAAGCAAATCAGTTTTCATACCGAATTCATCTATCTTAACACCTATAATATTAGCACCAGCCATTCTAAACGAACCTAATGCCGCTAAATACGTTGGATTCTCTGTAATAACGATATCTCCTGGATCGATCAATGCTCTAGCAATAATATCTAATGCTTGTTGACTACCGGTTGTTATTAATACATCATCAACATTTGCTTTAAATCCACGTATTTTCTCGAGGAATTCAACGAGTATTTCTCTAACAAATCTCACACCCTTAGTTTCACTATACTGTAGGCTACTATCACCATACTCTGTGATCACTTTAACAGATATTTCTGCTAATTTACTTTTAGGAAAAGTAGCTGGATCTGGAGCGCCTCCTGCTAAGCTAATAATATCTTTTCTAACGCTAATAGCTGCAAGTAATTCTCTAATTTCAGATGCTCTCATAGATTTAGCAATATTACTTAGATACTTTTCATAATCTATCATAACAGAATCCACCATTATAAACTAACGAAAGAATGGAATTAAAAATTTATTTATCTATTTTAAATAGTAAATAGTGAATATTTAATAGTTAAGTATTATTTAGAAACTAGGAGATAATTATTTACTTCAAACATGATTCAACAATATTGATTAAAGTATGCAGATGATTCTAACAATATTATGTAAAAATTTACTTTGTAGAATTGATTATAATAAATTACTAACTATATTAATATCTTTAATATTATTGTTTAATTGAATTCCTCGTATCATATATCGGACATAATTTAGATTAATAGTGGTTGTAAATGGTGAATAGCGAAATAAATACCATATATAAGCATTTGAGAAAAAATTTCGTAAGAATAGCACTAGTGTATCCTAGTTCATATGAAGTAATGTCTTCAAGTTTAGCAATACACATACTCTATTATCTATTGAATGAAACATATGAAGAAGTATATGTTGAGAGATTCCATGCGGGGAAACTAAATAATTTTGAACAAGAAGCTAGGAGTATTGAAACAAATACACCTTTAAGTAAATTCGATTTAATAATAACTAGTTTACACTATGAACCCGATATAGCTAAGTTTATTAGACTACTCTACTACAGTCGTGTAGAACCTAGACGTTTCTTAAGAGAAAAAACCGTTATCGCGGGCGGACCATTGATAATAGCTAATCCTAAACCATTTAGTGACTTCTTTGATGTAATGATTGTTGGTGAAATCGAAGAAACTATATGTAAGATCATCAATACTTGGCTCATGTATAGAGATAATAAGAAAGTATTTTTAGAAGAATTATCTAAACTAGAGTATACCTACATTCCAGGTGTAGATGAGAGAGATAAGTTAATATATAAAAACTATACTAAAAACCTGGATCAATCCTATTATCCTATAAAGCAATTCTATAGTTTAGATAGAGAACCAGTTTTGGGTAAAGGTTTTATACTAGAAACAAGTAGAGGATGCAGATTCTGGTGTAGATTCTGCTTAGAGGGTAGAATATTTAATCCATACAGGTTGAGGAGTTATTCAATTCTTAAAGAACTTGTTGATAAAGGTCTCAGTGTGAACAAACTAAACCGTGTTATTATTTATTCTCTTATATACCCCAGTAGTGTAGATGAGAAAAGAATACTAGAATACATTGTTGATAATAATTTAAAGTGCTCTATACCTTCGATAAGAATAGATCTCCTAGATAAAGATACTATTGAATTAATTAAAAATACTGGTCAGAAAACTATAAGTATAGCTCCTGAATCTTTCAATAATAGTATTCAGAGATTAATATGTAAATACTGTAACTTGGATAAAATCATTGATAAAATATATGAATTGGTAGAACAAGGTTTTGATCTGAAAATATACTTAATATATGGATTTAAGAATGAAAAAATTGAAGATATTTATAAAAACATTGATGTAATAAGAAGTATTGCTAAAAAAGCACGTGAGAAAAAGACAAAGGTAAAAATAAGTATCAATCCATTGATTCCTAAACCATGGACTGTTTTTCAATGGATTGGAATGATTGACTTAGACAAAGCAATCAAGATCTTGGCATTGTATAGAAGAGAATTAAACGAACTTGTTGAAACAAGACCATTAGATATTAACTGGAGCTGGGTTCAAGCATCTATAGCATTAGCTGACGAATATATTGGTAAATTATTGCTAGAATGGAGTATTGAAGGAGGAGATCTTGGTAGTTGGCGTAGAGTTATTAAGAGAAATAATTATAGTACTGAATATGTTTTCAAAGGTTATAGATACGGAGATAAACTACCTTGGAGTAATATAGTGCTAGACCCTATAACTAATAAACTATGTGAAAAAGAGTATGAGATTTTGAAAAACATATTCAGAGAATAAAAAATATAAGATTGATGAGAATACTATTTTTCCTAGAGGGGAGGGGTCGGTTCTAGCCGAAGCTCTTAACCCGTAGGTCCCGGGTTCAAATCCCGGCGGGCCCGCTAAAACTATTAAACGGGTTTAGTAATGAATCTATATCCATTGTTTAATAACAATATTCTCGGTATTTACATAATACCCGGTGTACCCGTTCTATATTTAAAGGAATTCGACGCGATCGTTTTTTCGGATTTACATCTCGGTTTTGAAGAATCAGCTGCTCGTGGATTTGACTATAGTTATGGTAAGAAAACACGTACTGTTGGAATGTTCTTACCTAGAGTGCAGTTAAAGAGAGTAATAGAAGTATTGAATCAAGTTCTGGAGATTATTAAACCGCGTAGAATTATAATTAATGGTGATTTAAAACACGCTTTCGATAAACTTTTAAGACAGGAGCGAGAAGAGATAGCTAAACTAATTGGTTTCGTAAAAAACAATGGTGTAGATGAAGTTGTTGTTATACGTGGTAATCACGACAATTTCCTACCAATTGTTTTGAAGAAGTATAATGTATCGCTATATAGTAGTTTAGAATATGTTTCAGGTGATTATAGATTACTGATCACACATGGTCATTTAGACATAGATCCTAGTAAATACGCAATTATTATAATTGGACACGAACATCCTAGTATAAAATGTTTTGGTTCTATTAAAAAACCAGTATTTATGAAAATACCTTTTGATAAAAATAAATATATTATATGTTTACCCGCTGTTGGACCATATCATCCGGGTACAAGCATTAGCATTTATAATGAGACATATCTATCGCCTATTATTAGAAAATACGGTGATTTAAGTAGAACTAGTATTATAACTTGGATTGAAACAGATGATCTATACTTAGAGCAAACTAAAGATATTGAATCAGAACCTGTTACAATAAAATATTTTAACATTAGATCTAGGAGAGTGGTTTTAATAGAGTTTTCATCAATAGAAGTAGCTTTAACTATATGTGGATCTCTTTAATAGGTTTAACTATTAATAAACAATCTTTATCTTCAATTACTTCAACAAGATAGTTAAACCCTATTCTAACACTTCTTCCAATTACTGTAACCAAGATATTTCTATCCGCATCGAAACCAAGGTATTCACCTCGAAAAACTCCTGGAGATAATATTTTCACGAATAATCTATCGCCTTTAGTATAAGGACAGGGGTATTTCAATGTTCTAAACATACCCCATTCCTCCATACTCCACTTTATTCTCAAACCAAATTTTTCCTCGAAAATTCTAATAAATTTCCAAAAATCACTCCAAGAAATCTCTCTAACACCCGGTACTTTGCGTCCAAATCTATGAACAACATATTTCTGAATAGTAGCTGGAGGCCATTTCTTACCAGCACCTATTTTATAAGCCCATTCAACAACTTTAATTACATCTTCATCATTAACGCCGGGTATCCATAATGGCGTAACATGAAGATCTATGTTAGTCTCTTTAACTACATACTCAGCTATTTCAATAACTTTCTCAACATTGAACCATGAAACACCCATTAAATACTTTGCTTTTTCTTTATTCAAAGTATCTATGCTCAAATTAATTCTATCTAAACCGGATTCCTCAAGTTTTTTGACAATAGTTTTGCTTTGAATTAAACCATGTGTTTCAATAGCTATACTTTTAACAAGAGGATTTGAACGCAGTCTCATTATTAAATCAAATATATGTGGATATGTTAAGCCTTCACCAATAGTATCTATTAATGCTTCAACACTACAGTTTTTAAATCTAACTATTAGATTAAAAGTATTTATTAACGAATCTATTTCAACAATAAATTCGGAAAACCTATTCCTACTCAACGGTCCCGCATCTACACTACAGAATATGCAGTTAAACACACACATCGTAGTCGGTCTGATTTGTAAAACATTAGTTCCTCTATCAATCACTCCAAAACCAATATATGTGTATAGATTATCTCCTTCAACAATATTTAGTAAACGTTTATTCCAAATAGTGGTTTTACCGTATATTTTAACCATATTGTTCAACCATTATTAAGTAAAAGTATTAAAACCTTACTAAACATTTAACAGAATCTTAGGAAAAAATTGTAAGGTCTATAAGAGTTTCTGCTCATGAAGAGGTGCAAATTATTGGAATTACTTCGTGTTGAAGGTCTAAAGATCTATTTTTACACAACTGTAGGTGCAGTTAAAGCTGTTGATAACATATCGTTTACATTGAATCAAGGAGAAGTACTTGGATTAGCTGGTGAATCAGGCTGTGGTAAGAGTACTACTGCTTTTGGAATAATAAGACTAGTACCGCCTCCTGGTAGAATAGTTGGTGGAAAAATATTTTTTGAAGGACAAGATATTCTAGCTATGAGTCCTGAAGAATATAGAAAGAAAATTAGATGGAAGAAGATTAGTATGGTTTTTCAAGGAGCTATGAATGCTTTCAACCCTGTTTTAACTATAGGTGATCAGCTTGCAGAAGTATTTATGATACATAGAGGTTTAACGAAGAAAGAAGCTTTAATGGAAGCAGCTAAATTACTTGAAATGGTTGGAATAGATCCACGTAGAGTTAGGAGTTATCCGCATGAATTATCTGGTGGTATGAAACAGAGAGCTATGATCGCTATGGCTTTAGCGCTTAATCCACCTCTTGTTATAGCAGATGAGCCGACAACAGCTCTCGATGTTGTTGTTCAAGCACAAGTTATGAATCTATTTAAGAAACTACAAAGAGAGAGGAAAATAGCTGTAATACTTATTACACATGATTTAAGTCTTATAGCAGAGATCGCTGATAAAGTAGCTATCATGTACGCGGGTAAGATAGTTGAACTCGGTATGTCTGAACATATTTATTTAAACCCATACCATCCTTATACGAAAGGATTGCTCAACAGTATTCCGCGAATTAAAGGTGAGTTGAAAAAACTAGAATGGATACCCGGTGTTCCACCGGATTTAATAAGACCACCTCCTGGTTGTAGATTCCATCCGAGATGTAAGTATAGATTTGAACCATGTGATAAAGAAGAACCACCTATGATTGAGATTGAGAAAAACCATTACGTAGCATGCTGGTTGTATGTAAAGAGGTGAACTGTATGTCGAAAATATATAGAATTGAACCCGGTGAGAAAACAATACTCTACACGATTGATTTAAAAACACTATTTCCAGTACGTAGAACTTTAAAGGAATTTCTAACTAGAGCACCTCGTAGATATGTTCATGCCGTTGATGGAGTATCTTTCAGTATTGAAGATGGAGATGTATTCGGTTTAGCTGGCGAATCGGGTTGCGGTAAAACAACTTGTGGTAAAACAATTCTCAGATTAATCAAACCAACTAGTGGTATTATAGGTTATAGACCTAGAAAGGAGTTATTTGAACTATGGAGAGATATGGGTTACGAACCACCTATTATAGATAAACTAGGTAGTGTTGATTTATCAAAAGTTCCAGGTAAGTATTTAAAACCAGTTAGACGAGAAATGCAAATAATTTTCCAAGACCCCTATGGCGCATTCAACCCTAGATTTACTGTTCAACAAATTCTCGAAGAACCACTTGTCATTCATAATATAGGTGAAACACGTGAAGAGAGATTAGAGATAATCATTAAAGCACTTGAAGCTGTTAAACTAGTACCTCCTCACGAATTCATACCCAGGTATCCACATATGCTCAGCGGTGGTCAGAGACAGAGATTGGGTATTGCTAGAGCATTAATACTTAATCCAAGATTTGTAGTAGCCGATGAACCGGTTTCAATGTTAGACGTATCTATTCGAGCAGAAATATTGGAGTTGATGATGGAGATTAAGAATAGATATGGATTAACTTATTTATTCATAACACATGATCTAGCTGTTGCTAGATATATTACTAATAAAATAGCTATAATGTATCTTGGTAAAATTGTTGAAATGGGTGAAACACTTAAAGTTATAGATAATCCAATGCATCCATATACGAAAGCATTAATTGAAGCGATACCAGACCCTGATCCTGAGAATAGAAAGAAGATAAGAGAAGTACCTATTAAAGGAGAAGTCCCAAGTGCTATATACGTACCGCCTGGTTGTAGATTCCATCCAAGATGCCTGTCTTTTGACGAACATCCTGAGATAAGGCAATATTGTAGGACACAGGAACCACCACTTATCGAAGTTGAGAAAAACCATTATGTAGCATGTTGGTTATATACTAGACCGGATGAAGTATCTAAATTAATGAGAACGTAGAGATCGTTTATTACGATATTTTCGACATTCTCCTTATCATTATGTTTATAAACAAATATACACTCATAGTTAAACCAATAAGACTTATTATGAAGACTATGATCGATAGAAATAAATAAGGTTTTCTAATAGAGTAAACTTCGTATCTATAAGTTAAATTACCACTAGTTTCAACAACATAGAATATAATTGTATCATCAAGTGTGATTTCATAGTTGCCAACAGTATCTTTTAGCGCAATAGTTTCATTTGTATTTAAATTAATTATAGTACATGAAATATTTGAACCATTAATCAATAGATTGGTTTTCCTATTCAATACAGAGCTTGATTCAAATAATTCTATTGATAAATTCCTTGGAATAGTAGTGTTTGATTCAATAAAACCTTCCTCATAGAATATTCTAACAGATTCTATAACTGTATCTGAGATGAATATTAAGTATAGATTAATGAACATTAAAATAACCAATACTATAGCCATCTTAATAATCGTTTTTCCACCGCTATCTTCTAATTGATCTCTATACAAGACAACACCTTTAATCAATTCTATCTATTACGTGAGATTTAATTAACTAGCATTTGATAAAAGCATTTTCAATTAAATAATTTTAAAATCAATATTAATAATTTTCTAGTTAGAAATGGATTTGAAGCAATCTTTATATAAGTCTTTCAAAAATATTTGATTCAACAGGAGGGGTGTATTGTGAGAGGAGTAGGAAGAGTAATCGTTGTGACTTTAATCAACTTCTTCATAGTATACTTAGCTTTAGCACTGATAATATCATTCATATTCTCATATTTTGCTTACCATCATCTTAAAGGTATCATTGAAGAAAGTATAACTGCTTATGAAATGCAGATTAGAACACGTCAAAGAGGTATTAGAAATGAAACATTAATTAGAGAACTAGTTAAAAAATTCAATGAAACAATGTATAAGAGGTATGGATTAGATGTTCCACTACATCAAAGAATATTATTGAATACAATTAATTTAATAACATATAATATTAATTTCACACTTTTATCAGGTGTAC